>Ga0209816_1000868_pt1 | contig 22991 bp, 41 predicted proteins | sample CoawatmetaG01DNA_FD_187509 | JGI IMG/M metagenome (GOLD analysis project Ga0209816, IMG submission 187509) | Marine microbial communities from the West Antarctic Peninsula - Coastal water metaG017-DNA (SPAdes) (version 2) | ecosystem: Environmental > Aquatic > Marine > Coastal ...
GTCTTGGAATTAAAGACGTATAGTCTCATCATTCCAACTATTGAGATAGGATTGATGGAGACCAGTTTGTTCTCACTATCATCTTTCCTGTACTTCATTTTTGCGACTTGCTTATCTGCCGACTTTACACGTGGTTTACTTACCTTACGTGTAGCAGCGCTTGCAGCTTTCAGTTTATCACAGTCATCTAGCATCACTTCGACGTGAGTAATACGCCGTCTCATAACAGAACGCTTGATGTGTGAATAGCCTTCCACGGCCTGGTCACAGCGCTTGTGATAAGAATCGCTAAAGTCAAGAAGCCATCCCTCAAGGATCTTTCGAACGGGTCCTGCCGCTTTACCTGTAAGACCATGGAAGCGAAGCCTGTTGTATAAATCAAACTCAGGTTCTTCACCACCGATCCATGCATCTTGCAGATCGTCCAGCTCAGTTAAAATTGTGTCATTTAACTTTTGCTGGTATCGTTGAAGTGGAGTCAAAACAATCACATTAGACTTTGCACTAGTATCCTCTTTCTTATTTTTAAGAAGTTCTTTACCAGTCTTGGTCGCTTCATCAATGAAACGACGGATAGCCTCATGCCCATCATAAAAGGACTCTACTTCAACAATCTTCGTGCTGCCGTCCATTTGAAGGACGTTGCGGTTAATGATCCGCTTCTCAAACTCTAGTCCGAGATTAGACCATTCCATACACGCAGCAACATGTGTCCGAACGGTAAACACCCATTCAGGACAAGCTAATATGGCGGCTGCATCTGATTTAGTGCATGTCTTTTTAACATACGACTTCATCAGCTTGACAGCATCTTTACGGTCAACATCACCTTGGAAATAGCTTCTATAGTATTCGAAACCTTTGTCAACAGGTGCAGCGTTAATACCGGTACGTGCCCGGCGTGGGATAACTACTTTCTTTTTCTTGACCTTTGCGATGCGTCTTGTAACCGCCATGATATTCTCCTCTGATTATAGATACTATTCTATCATAGTTGATAGAGAATGTACACAGTTAATTTCGCTTTATACGACTTTTTTTACATTAGTCATTAAGAACGATCTCCAACCTTCGGCATTAACGTCATAACATTTAATAGCGCCGATTGTAGTATCAACACCTTCAACGTAATTTCCATCGGTTTTAGGATGTGCTTCTCTAGGGATTCTTCCCATATCCAAAGTACAATCCATTTCACGCTCATCACCATTAAGTTTAGTGAAAGTAACAGTGATTACTCCTTCGCGGAGTCGGTTTAAGATTTCATCTCTATTCATTAAATGTGTCCTTCTAAGATTAAACGATGTTGGCAATAATCTCCATAACTTACGGAGTACTTCTCTTTATCAGCTGGCAACTCGGGGGAGTCATCTTCCAGCCATTTATCACGCAGGAATACTTTTGAATTGTATACCCGCTCTTTTAATCTCTCGCCTGCATCAATCATTGCTTGAGCAGTATTCATGATTTCATCTACGCCTTCTTCAGCATCAGATGGATCATACACTAAATTACCGGACATTAAACAATGCATACTAAATGCAGAGTCTGTAATTGTTTCCCAATCAGAAGATTGAGACGCAGTTGGACTATCGTTTTGTCCGATATAAAAATCAGTAGTGATTCCTTCTAAATCAGCACTGATGTCTAGATCCACATCTAGGTTGACTTGTTGCATTAGTTTCTCCTCATTTGAGCTATATCTATTGCTTGGCTTGTGCCACGCATGATTGGGACTGCATTGGATTTGTGCATTTGACCGATTCCGACGATGAGGTCTCCTGTATATTTTGGGACTTCTTTTCTGGAACAGGCGCCTGGAATTGAATCCGACGTTTGGAGGCTTCTATACTCCTTTGTGTTGCGGACATACGATTTGGTTGGCGCATACTCTACAAATTCCTTTTTGATTTTTGGCATGTTGCCAGTGATATAGTCTACATAATTTTGTAATGTTTCGAACTGCAAACTATGCATATTTTTACGACGCATGTCTTTATTATATTTGCGCCACTCCATCTCAACAGCTTTCATATCAAGCTTCTTAGATTTCTTTTTAGATTTGCCAAGGCCTTGTACACCTTGAATCATATGCATGCTCATAGCTTCTTTTCCTATCATCAAAATTAAAACTACTTAAATCAGCGCTGACGCTGGTTAAAATAGTTTTCGTGGGAGGGGCTTACTGCAGAGCCCCTCCCCTTATCTGCATTTCGTATGCAGCAACCGTCTGGCTTATACGGTACCAGCTGCTCTACCGACCTAATGAAAGTGTACATTATTCACTAGGATTTCCGTCGGGAACTTTGACGTCTGTCTAGGCAGGAGTCTATCCCCAATCGTTATCAAATTTCGTTGTCTCGCGCATTGTTTCGCCGTAGTATTCATTAGCGTATTTAGATGCATCAGTCCACTGATTGTGGTTTTCATCCATCTTGTCAATAGCATTATAAAACCGGTTAAGATTATCCTTGTACAAATCTTTACGCTCAGCGCGATCCGTAGATACGAACACACTGCGTGTTTTGGTTTGTACTTTAGATTTAAAAGCTTTTTTAGCTTGGATCTTATCATGTACAGTTTTAATAAGTGCGAGACGATCGGCTTTTTGTGTTTCAGTCATCATGTAGTTGTTCTCCTCAGAATCAATTTATATTAGTATTATACCACAGTTAAAAGGGTTTGTACACCTTTATTTTAGTTTATTTGCGTTTATTTGCAAATTAAATAGTAGCATCAGCAGATTGGAACCTCTTAACACCCTGTTCCCAAAGAATCTTAGCATCATCATCAGAATCGAAACCTTCTTCAGAAGCAAAGTCCATTGAAGAAGAAGCCATAACTGAACCATCGAAACCATTCTCTTGAAGAAAGTAAGCAATCGATTTGGCAGTTGCTGCTTTAGCAACACTGTTACCATTTGAGAACATTTCGATTTGGCCATTTTGAGCTGTAATAAAGTCGATCATAATTTTGTCTCCTCAGACGTTGTTTTATCTCTTGATACCTTTATACCACATTAGAATACGTTTGTACACAGTTAAATGCGGCTAAACGCAAATTAAATGCATTTAGTTTATATCATGTGATATAAATGTCACACTATTTTAAACTATGATTATGTATAAATAGCCATGAATACTATAACAAAAAGGTATGTACCGTGCTAACACTTAAGGAGTTTATGATAATGGAGAAGGTTACCCTACCCTTTAATCCTCTGAAACACGGAGATCTTACTAAAAACCTTTCAAGGGCAGATGTCTTCTTATTAAAAATTAAAAACGGCACAGAGTTCGTGTTAACCGGTGGAGGTACTGCTACTATCAATAAGAAGCATTACATCGAGATGGAAGACGGCTTTAAGTACAAGGGCTTCTCAACAGAGTTAACAACTAGCAAGGGCAAAGTAAAATATCCTAAAGGTTTCCTCAAAACCGGTGAGTTCGGTGGACGTGGTGCTGGTTCAGGTGTAGCTGCAGAAAACGCAGCCCTATCAGCATTCAATGCAGTTCTCGGTGATATATTACTAAAAGAAAAAGCACCTTTCATTTTGCTAACCATTGGTGGACGAACCGTTGAATGTGCTCAAATGGTATCAACCGAAGGCAAGTTTCGAGGTAAAGAACCAAAGTCTGACATGTCAATCGTTGATTCCAATATGAAACCTGTTGCTTGGATATCCCATAAGGCTGGTAGTAATGCTAAAAGTTTCCAACAATATGGTGGAGCTTCTTTCGTTGAATTCACAAGGGATAAGTCTCTAATTGATTTTATGGAAAAAGTCCGTGAACTACATCCTGAAGGTTTACCTAATGCAACAACATACATGCGTAAAATGACTGACACTAAACTAATTCGAATGTCAGTCTACGGTATGGAATATGGCGGTAAGCGCAGTATTAACAATGTCGACGAGTTCCATCAAGGTCCTATGAAGTTAAAGAAATCCGGTAAAGGATATGAGATTACTTCATTACATAAAGGTACAAACGGCGATATTCCTAAGACCTCATACGAAGCTGTATATTTTATTCGATACGCTTCTCGAAAGGCAACAGCTGCTGGAGTCACTGTGGATAAAGCACGAGTAGGCATTTTCCCACGAGCTAAGGCCGGCAATACAACTAAAGAGATTTAGTCTTGCTCGCCTACCCAAACATTCACATGTGCAATAGTACCTTCAACTTTTATAACCATATACTGCAAACCAGCATCAGCTAACGCACGCCGTAACTTATCCATTTTTTCCGGATCAGCCACTTGAGGCATTGGTGGGTTATAAGCCATACAATATTCTCCATTAGATTTGGTCGGAGTACGAGGATTCGAACCTCGGACCTCCTGCTCCCAAAGCAGGCGCACTACCAAGCTGTGCTATACTCCGTTAATTGGCATAGGTGTACGGACTCGAACCGCAACTTTAGGATTTGGAATCCCATGTGCTACCATTAACACTACACCCATATGGTATAGGTAAGAGGAATCGAACCTCAATATTCATGAAAGACCAGTGACGCCTGTGAACTGTTTTCTTCCAATAGTGACCACACACCTATCTATTTCTTACACAACATTTCTGTTGCTTTAGTTTCCCATACCCAAGGAATTAAACCATGGACTATGAGGACTCCGGCGATTGATGAAGCATGCAACAAATGCTGCAGATACGTCATGTTGATATCTTTAAGATGCTTCATTTGTTTTGACTTTCTTTCCTCCCCAGCCTTTGCGGTTAGCAATAGCATTAGCAAAAACCGGCACACTGTCGGTCATTTTACCGTATGGTATTTTTTCAATGACACCACCACCAGCAAGGAACTCAGCAACAAGATCCTTTTCTTCGTCTTCCATTACGTCTTTACCCATTAAAAATATTCCTTATTAGTTATATCATTTTTATCCATCTGCCAAGTATCAAGCAGATTAATAGCATTGTGATTAATAACCCATGCCATAGCTTCAGCATGCGAGTCGAATGACGCAGAGTATTCCACGTCATTCTTTAATTTAACTTTTGTTTTAAATTGGATCATGCAGCAAATCTTGCCCTTGCCATGAAGTCATTAGTCTTCATCATTTTGCCAGTCTTTGCAGACCGATAAACCCAAGGCATTTTAGAAGCACGAGAGTTGTATTCAACAAGCTCATCGCCATCAGAATTCTTCATTTTCAAAGAGTAGTCAGCTACCATAACTTCAAGCATAGTATCTTTCATGGTTTTAGCACCTACGATTTTCGCAGCAACTTTGATAGTAACTTCAGCATCAGAGAAGCTCATGTTACCTACTTTGATATCAAGGTTAGACTTGACACCGTAACTAGCTAGTAGGTCCTGCATTTCAGTGCGAAGGTTTTTCAGTGTCTTGCGGTCAAATGTTGAGAATTTTGTCATAATATAAGATCTTCCATTTTGTTTCGTTTGATTATGTAACCATTATACCATAGTAGAAATGGTTTGTACACCTTTATTTTCGTTTATTTGCAACTATTTTCAATTTAATTACCATTTGCGATAGCTGCCGTCAATCTCGTGAGTACCCGAATTATGCCATGCCCATATAAAACAGTTGAGCATATTGTATTTTGCATACCAATCTAAATGAGATTGATCTTCGCCGTACATCTTTATTCCTTCTTCCTTTAATTGATAATACCAGTGTTTAAATAGAGTATATCGTCTCATTTTAATTTACCGGCCCAATGGGATACATCATCACATGGATCCTCTGCCATTAAGCATTTCCTTTAATTGTTTCTATTCTATATCAATATATTGTCCATGCTCACCACAGCTAACAACGCTTAGATTCACTTTTTCAAATTTACGTCCTGATTTATAGAACTTGATAGACTTCCGAAACATGACAAAAACACCATGAATGATGTTATAGTAAGCGTATATTGCCTCACCGTTTTTAGTCATAAAGTACGTGTGTGGTGGAAATTCTCCACCAGTTGTTTCGCGTATGCCTTTCATAGCAACTCACCCTTAGGGCTGCAATCAATTCGCCGCCCTTGTTCGTATTCGTATTCATCCTCATCTAAGCCATGAACCCACTCTTCTTCAGTGGACCAGCTTCTGACGAACTCTTTCCAACCTAGAGTGTTCTCAGTGTACTTAGCAACCACGAATGCAACTGCATCCTGTTCCCGTTCCAAGTCATGAACGATGTATGTGTTACCACCTTTCATCTTCCAAAATGCATTACCAGTATCGAACTTACCATCCTCGCAATGTGCGCCGTAGTTCTCTAGGATTTGGGTGTGAATAGCGAATGTTTGACTTGCATAGCTCATAATATAATACTCTCTGTTGGTCTTGATTATGGTACCATTATACCATACATGATTCTATTTGTACACCTTTATTTTCATTCTTTTTATATTATTTTGTTATATGGTAATCATTATTTATAACACTGTGTACCTCTACCCCTCAGCAGTTAACCTCTTTATTATAACATGATTTGCTCACTTTGTACACAGTTAATAGCACTATTTGTATAAATAGTCCTATAATACCAAGGAGTAGGCCATGGAGTTTGTACAACTGGTTGCTGATGTTGGCTTCCCGATAGCATCCGCTTTAGCCGGCGGATTTTTCGTGTTCCTGACTCTTCGGTTTATTTTAGCTGGGGTGCTTGATTCTATAAAGGTTCAGCGCTCCTTCGCGATTGCTTTAGACAACCGCGTTAAGACTATGAACAATGAATTGATTAGGATTGATGTGATGATGTCTGTTGCTTTAGGATTGAAACCTGACTTGGATAGAGTGGCGAGAGCCGATGGTCAAAAGGATGCAAGGAAAGATTAGTAATGCTTTGGAAGAATATCATGATGCTTACGTTTAAAGGTAAAGAATTAGATGGCGCGACAGTAGATGAAAATGATCATCGAAATGTCGGCGGTTTTAGAATTGTAACTGAAGAAACACCGGACAATAAGTTCTTTGTCATTGACGATGTAGATTTAAACATTGGTGACATATACAGAATAAGTCCTACAGGTTTCTTTGAACTAATAGAAAAAGGACCAGCGCTTTAATGGATATAGCAGAGGCCATCGGCCAATATGGGTTTCCTATAATAGCGGCGCTTGGCCTCGGCTACTTTATATACTACATTTGGCAATGGGTGACTGAAGAAGTCGATCCTGTTGTTAATGAATCTCATACGACTTTAATAGGTCTTATTGACAGGGTACGTATGCTAGACAATGATCTCATACGACTTAAGACGAAACTAGATATGGTAATTTCAACAGGATCGGAGAAAAATGACAATGAAGACAAAGATAGCAGTATTGATGATCCTTCTGATAGTTCCGACTATAAGTAATGCAGATTTAGGATGGGGATTTAAGAGTCCGGCGTTTAATGGCAATGGATACAGTACTCACGTATTGACCACTGAGCAACTGCAACATAATCGTAAAGAAGATCAAAAGGATGCAGCTGATGCAGAAGCTAGGCGTATCGCAAGAGAATTAGAAAATACCACACTCAATAAGTTTGTCAAAAACCTTGAGTCTAGAATTTATGCCACATTAAGTAAGCAAATGGTTGACAACATGTTCGCCGCTTGTGGTGATAGCTGCGCAAGTAGTGGTACCACTGAAATAGAAGGCAGCACGATATACTGGTCGAAAGATGCAACCACGGGTGAGATAACTTTAACTATAACTAACGACGATGGTACAACTACTATTACGATACCTGGAGCCGGAGACTTTACATTCTAATGAAACTAATTGCAGCAACATTATGTGTAGCCCTTGCTGGTTGCGCTCAAATGGGTAACGAGATATATCCCACCGAAGAACCTAAAGTTCAGATATCACCTTTAGGTAATGGATTAAAACAATTTCATGAACTAGATGGCAAAATAATGACTATTGCCGTCTATAGTTTTACAGATAAGACAGGACAACGTAAACCTAGTGATGCTGCTTCTAGTTTAAGTAGTGCAGTTACACAAGGTGGAGAAGTTTGGGTTATTAAAGCATTGCAAGATGTTGGTAACTCTACATGGTTTGAAGTAGTGGAAAGAGTTGGCCTTGACAATTTGGTTAAGGAACGTCAGCTTGTTCGTAATACAAGGGAAGTATACGAGAAATCATTAAAGAATGGCCCAACACCTCTAAAGCCTATGGTATTTGCCGGCTTGATTTTAGAAGGAGGAATTGTTGGTTATGATTCTAATGTTGCCATGGGTGGAACAGGTGCAAGATATTTAGGCATTGGTTTAACGACGGAATACAGAACGGATACAGTGACAATAGTTATGCGATTAGTAAGTGTCTCCACGGGTAAAGTATTACTTAGTGTGGCTACGGAAAAAAGTATAGCCAGTCACCGCAGCGGCGCGGACGTATTTAGGTTCTTCGATATGGGCACAAAGTTAGTTGAAGCCGAAACTGGTTATAGTGTGAATGAACCAGTAAATTATGCAGTAAGAGCAGCAGTGGAAGCTGGCGTAATTGAGTTGATCAATGAAGGAGAAAGAAAGAAATTCTGGAAGTTTATTAAACCTTCCGGAGGTTAATAGGAACTAATTAAATGAAAATATTTAAAAGACTGATACCCTTAGCTTGCGTGGGTTTAGTCGCTGCATCTATTGCAGCTGCTAATGATATTTACATTACTCAAGTCGGTGATACATTAGACTTGGACATTGTCCAAAATGGACAAAACAACGTGATCGGTACAACCGGACAAGCTGTTGTACTAAATGGTGATGCAATGACCTTTAGCATAACTCAAACAGGTGGCTCAAACTCAATTGCGGCAAATATAAAAGGCGTAAGTTACACGGGCACGTGGGTATTTACAGGTAGTAATAACTCGGTAGCCTTATTGTGTAGTAGCGCATCAGCTGCAAACTGCGATACAGTAGTACTCAACATTACTGCAGTAGGCGATGACCAAGCATACGATATTAAAATCGGTGAAAGCGCTAGCGCAGATCAAGCAACAATTAACTTTACTGTAACAGATGACAATAACATTATTACTACTGATGTTGATGGTACTAGTGCAGTGATCAACGTTACTATTAATAAAAACTCAAGTACAGCAGGTAATAGTACACTAGACATTGATTTAGCTGGCAACGGAGATATCAACGGACACACTATAACCTTTAACGCTCTTGGTCGTGGCCACGCTGTTGTACTTAACCAAAGTGGGATATATGATAATGTTATCAACTTGTCGACTAATGGCGATAACCACGCTATTAATATTAATCAGTCAGACTAGTCTTGCTAACATAGGTCGCATCGCCGCCGTAGATGGTAGTGGAGCGATTGAACGTGGTGTAGATGCTATTGACGCAGTAAAAGGTACGGGCATTGATTTGCTCGATACCGCTGTGACCGCAAATGCAACTATGCGCATTGACTTCGTTGATGATACGCGAGTAGATATAACTGAACACTCACGATTAATAATCGATGATTTTGTATACGATCCTGCAACAGGAACTGGCTCATTAGGGCTCAAAGCAAGCCTGGGAACAATACGATATGCATCAGGCCAGATCGCTAAGAATAGCAGACAGAATGTAAAGATTAGAACTCCGTCAGCAACGATCGGTGTACGTGGAACTGATTTTATCATGGTAGTAAACGAAGCCGGTGGTTCTATGATTACACTGCTTCCTAGCTGCAATACTGATGGAATGTGTTATGTTGGTGAGATAACCGTCGAGACAGATGCTGGCTTTGTTATCATGAATCAAGCATTTCAAGCGACTATGGTTTCTCATAGTATGAACAAACCTTCAAACCCACTTGTATTAGATCTCAGTGAAGATATGATTAACAGCCTTTTGATTCTTCGCAAGACTAGTCCATATGAGGAAGTAGAGAAACTCGAATTAATTAAACGACAAAAGGGTGCAGACTTTTTAGGCTTAGACTTTTTACAGTATGACGGATTAGATTATGAGATGCTCGTAGATTCTATTGAAAGTATATGGGTAACTGCTCTTGATGAGACTGATTATATGCTTCAAGATATGTTGTATGATATGCTAGACCAATTAAACCAACAACTGATGAAGCTATTTGCTGATGAACTTGCATTACAGAATGCATTCCTATTAAGACAAGAAGGAAAGATCTACGGATTCGATCCTGACAGTGGTATTACGTTAAAGGATTCAAACGGATCCTGGACATTTATCAGAAGAGATTATGATGAAGGCGGTTACGTTGAATTAATATTAAACAATGCCTATGGTTATTCCATAGACTTACAACAGGGAGGCTGGGAATTATATGACTATAGATTGGGCGATACTATCGTTAATAATATTAGGATTATTCAGTCCCAGTAAGACTGAGGCCAATGATATTCGGGTTGCGCAGATTGGAGACAACATTATATTAAACGTTACACAGGATGGTAAGGATAATAAAATAACCGGTAAAAATTGGGGTAACTCTAATGCCTACATGAATGGTAGCAACTCAGTTGTGAACTACAGCCAAACCGGTGATAATAACAGACTAGGTATATACACATATGGCAATAATACAGTTATGAGCCTGACACAAACTGGCAATAACAACACCTCGAGTATGGATGGCCATGGCTCAAACCTTATAATGTCTGTCACGCAGAACGGCAATAACAACACTTCATATTCCGAGATGGGTAATGGTGGAGATGATAATAACTCTATGACGGTTACACAAGATGGTAATAACAACTACACTAATCCGAATATAAACGGTGACAATAATCTTATTGTTATAGATCAGGATGGTAATAACCATTATGCAACTAGAGTTGGCACATGGTCTGGTGATAATAACTCAATAGCTATTACTCAGAATGGATCACAACATGAGAATGCTCAGCTTGGTATGAATGGAAATAGTAATACGGTGGATATATCGCAGGGCTTTAGTGGCGAGAGTAACCTTACTAGATCAATTATAGTAGGCGATAGTAACGCATTAACAGTATGGCAAGGTAAGCGATTTAGCGGATACACTGATACGACTGAAGGTGGTGACCACGAAGCGAATTGGACAATAACTGGCAATAATAATTTGGCACGTAGCTATCAAACAGATGATGCAACTAACTGTTGTGCATCGGCTCATCTCACTACAAACACTATAGAGGGTGATGGCAATAGTGTTACGGTAAGACAACGTGTTAGTGAAAATGAAGGTTTTGTGCAGGTTGTTGGAGATAGTAACTTTGTTGACTTATATCAAAGTGGCGGCGGTAATGCATATGGAAATATCACGGCCACCGGCAATAACCATTCTACGACGAATATACAAAAGGGCGGAGGAGTTCATAGCATAACACTAAATATGACTAATGGAGGCGGAGCTTATAATATCAACACTCTTCAGGACAGTACTAGCAATCAAAGCTATACATTGGAAGGTACGTGTTTTACAGGAACCTGTGGAATATCGGTAGTCCAGAATTAAGGAAATGAAATGAAATACTTGACACATTGGGCATTAGCCTTTGTTACTGCTGCAGCAGTATTACTATTCCACTATAACGACGGAACTGTTGTACAAACTTTACGGCTTAAACAATTCGACTTATTGCAAGAGTATGATACACCAGTAGTAAGCGAAGATATTGCTATTCTTACTATTGATGAGAAAGCAATAGAGAAGCATGGGCAATGGCCTTGGAAGCGTGATGTGCTTGCTAACGTCATATGGCAACTGAGAGAGGCTGGTGCCGGAGTTATAGTACTACCAATTTTATTCAGTGAGTATGATCGACTTAACGGTGACCAAGAATTATTAGATGCCATGATAGACAATTCAGTTGTTATAGCGCAAGTCGGTTCTTTCGATGCAGATAAGAATGGAGTCCCACGTGGAGTAGCAAAGATCGGGGATCCACTGCCGTTCTTATTCGAATGGGATGGAATGCTCGGGCCAATCAGTGAGTTCGGTGATAATGCCGGTGGTGTTGGAGTGCTCAATGTCGTACCTGAGATTGATGGAGTAGTTAGGCGTATACCCTTGCTCATGCGCGTAGGGGCCGATATCTATCCAGCGCTTACAATTGAAGTTATTCGTGTAGCCGTAGGTGATCCATCATATCAAGTAAAAAGTAGTGCTGGTGGCATCGATAAGATGAGAGTGCCTGGTTATCCTACAATACAAACCGACTTTAATGGTAGGATATGGCTGCGATGGAACAAAGTTTTTAGTCATACGAGCGTAGCGGATGATCATGCGTTTAGTGAATTATCAGGTAAGATTGTTATAATAGGAACAACGGCTGCTGGTTTAGGTGGAGTTATAGCATCTCCTAAAGGTGGTCAATATAATTATATGCCTGCTGCCGTATCGTTGCAATCAATTCTAGATGGTGATACGATCTCACGTCCATGGTGGGCTAGTATGGTTGAGTTGATTCTCACTGGTATCCTTTGTTTTGGAATGGCATTGTGTACTATATCCTCACGATATTGGATCATCGGATCTAAGATTATAGGCTTTCCTATTTTATTAGGTGGTATCTCTTGGTACGCATGGTCAGAGTATTTGTATCTAATTGATGTAACTATGCCGATTATTGGTATTGTACTAGTAAGCTTACATGGTGTCTTTTCTAGGTTTGTCAGAGAATACACAGAGAAACAAGCAATCAAGAAGCAGTTCGCTGGTTACGCTTCTCCTACGGTTGTACGTATGCTACAAGAGAATCCTGAACTAATCAAAGAGGGCATGAAGAAAGAAGTATCGATATGCTTCTCAGATTTGCGTGGATTTACTCCACTAGGCGAATCATTTGGTGATGATGTGAAGGGTTTAACTAAGGTAATGAATGGTTACATGGATGCGATCACTCAGCCTATATTAGATTCGGATGGAATGGTTATTAAGTATATCGGTGATGCGTCTATGCATATACACAACGCACCGTTAGATGATCCTGACCATCCTAAAACAGCAGTACGTACTGCATTAAATATGATTAAACAAGTAGAGGTATTCAACAATGGAACCACAATGGAGGGTAAACCGCCTATTGGTATGGGGGCTGGCGTTAATACTGGCCTCGGCTATATTGGGGAAATGGGATCATCGGCACGTCATTCCTACGATATCTTGGGGGACGCTGTATCAACAGCAGCAAGATTAGAATCGGCATGTAAAGGATACGGTGTAGTGTTAATCGTAGGACCTTCAACATACGAAGTTACAAAAGATGATTTCTTTTACTTAAAGCTGGATAACCTTGCCGTAAAAGGAAAGACGGTTGGTTTAGAAATCTATACGGCTATAGATACACCACACCCACCGGTGTTTAAAAGTAGCAAAAGATTACACGATGAGATGCATAGGCATTATAGTAACCAAGACTTTAAAGAAGCAATTAGACATTGCAATCTTTTAAAGGTTAGTTTCTATGGTCAGATGCTTGGTTATTATGAAATGTGGATTGAGAGATGTGAATACATGATGACTCAAGATCTGCCCGCTGATTGGGATGGGATATTTAGAGCTACAACTAAATGATAATTATTCTTCACAAAGGGTTTACTTTAAAACCCATAGTGAAGAAGACTCCTGTCAGACTAATCGGAGGTCAACCTAATCCCGAATGGGAACCTAGGATATCACCGAAACCCTATGTAAAGGAAAGTAATAATGGCAAAAGTAACTGAAGGAGCTGCCTTAAAAGGACAGCAAAAAAGGTTATCTAAAAATTCTAGATATGCACATTTAGATATAGATGGCGATGGAATTGTAAGTGATGAGGAAATGATGAGTGAACAAAGAATGCTTGAATTAGAAGATATGCGCACTGATATGGAGAATGAAGATAAGAAGCAGGACGCTCAGCGTAACATGACGTGGTTTGCACTAGCAGGCTTATTGTTATATCCTGTTATGATTATTCTTTGTAACGTTAGTGGCCAATCAGTTGCTGCAGATAATCTAACTACTATTGCGCCTACATATTGTATCGCAGTTGTTGGTATAGTTGCTGCTTTCTTTGGTGCACAAGCATACAAAGGAAAGGCTGCTGTTAAAGCTAAGAAAAAAGAAGAGTGGTAAATACTAAAATGCCGGGTGTACTTTTGTACACCCGGCTATCCATTGTTTATTTAAAGAAACACTTTAGCCTAATAGCTTCTCTAAAGTAGCTGGTCCGGCGATACCATCAGCAACAAGTCCATTGTCTTCTTGCCAGGTTTTAAGTGCCATTTCGGTGCCACGTCCAAAGATTCCATCAGGCGATGCTCCGAGGCCTAAAGCTTCTTGCATCATCTTGACGCCTTGACCACGAGATCCTCGACGTAAGACTGAGTTATGTTTAATCTCAAACTCATCATCTTCATCTATCATCCGATGGTCACGACCAACATCTTCTCCTAGTACTGACATAGCATTAACATAACGCTTTTGGCGATCTTCAAGACCGATTGCGCCACCATTAATCTTGCGTGTCATCATCCGCACGTCACCGGTATCAGCAATTTCGTTCAACATGTTTATGCTCCAGAACCAACATGCAGACTCAATTGCACCTGATGGTGTTGAAACATATTCTGCAGCTTCTTCGGCACTCATGTTAACACTACTACCAAATCGGGTATAGTTATCCCTACCAGTAAGTTGCTTAAGGCCACGACCACGGAAACGCCATCCGTCACCCTCTTGAGTATTGCCCATCTTGTACCTACGGAATTCATCGTTGTACACACGATTCGCAATCATCTCAGGGTTACGTGCATACTCAGCAGCGTTTGCTTTAGGCGCATCACCAAAATACCTACCAAAGACTGCACCTAAAGCTTTCTCGCTATAGTTCAGGTTCTCGGTAAGAGATCTAAAGTTATTAGACTCATGTGCACACTGACTGATAAAATGAGCAACACGGCTCTTTGTATTGATTTCATACACGGGCAGCTTGGCAATTATAGCCTCATGCCATCGCTCAACGGTGTCTCGATCATTACCTGGGATCATATCGTTAAGTTGTTTTGCAGTTAACATAATTAGTCCTTTACAATTTTAGTGATCATATCTTCGAATTCCTCAACCTTACCGGTACGGTTAGGCCAATAGATATAATCCTTTTCGGGATTAGCTTTAAGATTGGATAACAGCGGAAGTATAGCGTTATACAAGTTGTTTAGTTTTTCTCTTGCATCTTCTGCAGTATGGTTTAGATCCGTAAGATCGGTTTGAGCTTTTTGCACTACTTCTAATTCATCTTCAGAAATGGCGGTGAAACCAAAATCAAATGGTATAGTCATTTAGTCCTCCTTTTTCTTTTTACCTTTAGCCTTCTTTTTGGCCTCTAGTTCTTTTACTTTTTGGCTTTTAACTTTTAATCTTTTGATAGCATTATCGCCATCCATCCAGATATCTTTGTTATCAAGTAACTGTGTAATCTCATCCGGTGTAAGGAAATCCTCATAAACCGAACGAAGAATCTTTTCTGACCAGGCACGTTCATGCTTTAATTGGTCAAACATTTCACCACCCTTACCGAATGTACCACCTGAATAGTTATGGAACATAAACATAGAATGCTCAGATACTTCATACATGTCAGCAGTCAAGAAAATCATAGTAGCTGCAGACATACAAGCACCTTCAACTGAACAAACAACTGTTGCATCAGTCTCAGTGAGTACACGCATAAACTGAATAGCTGTGAACATATCACCACCATAACAATTAATATGCAATTTGATTACATCATTTTCACTGCACGATCTTATAATATCAAACCATTCCGAGTATTCCTCATTAGGTCCGATTTCACTTGTTAAATAAAACTCATGTAAAGAGGCAAGTGGCTTTCCTAGAAAGACATCTTTAGGCTTCTTGCCTTGGCCCATTAGATTCAATATGTCGATTCCTTTAGTATTTTTCATTAAATAAACTCTCGTTGATGAACTACTAAAGCTTTGTAGATCTCAAGTTGTTTTTCAAGTTGCTCAATGTATTCCTGTACAACGTATTTATCACATAGCGTTTCACAACATATGCCTAGGTTTTGTTTAGCCCTAGTTTCTAAAGACTTTTCGCCTCTTGTACTCATTGATTGTCTCCAATAGTTTAGGTGCCCAGTTATCACGATGCTCTTTAAAAACTTGAGGTTCTTCATTATCTACTGCAATGATAGTAACCAAGTTAACGATAGGAATGCCTGTCCGCTCTTCCCACATAATCGCATACGCAGATTCCTGTATAAAGTAATTAGTAATCCAGTCTAGCTTCTTAAGTTTGCCCGAAGTCTTAAAGTCAATAATTGATAATACGCCATCAAAGTAACCTACACAATCTACACGACCTGCGAGGCCAAGATGCTCTGAGTACAAAGCAGCTTCTTGTAGACATATAGTACCAATGCGATCATCTAATACCTTCTGTACAGACTTAAAGTTCTCAACCACATGTGGCATAAAACCTTCAGCATAGTTCTCATCATTATCAAGATACTTCTCAATAATAGAGTGAACAGCAGTACCACGTGTAGAGGCACGATGCGAAATTCTATTCGCTTCTTCTGCTCCCACACGGGCCCGCCACCTTTGAATAAACTCTTCGCTTAAAATCGAAAGTACTGTAGTAACAGAAGGATAACGATTACCATCGGGAGTAGCGTACTTTCTGCCTGAGGAAGTAGATTCTGCAATAAGATCTTCATATCCAAGATCAGTTTTTTCATGTTTAAATATCCTTCTATTCATAATATATCCGTTCTTATCCGTTAATTTTCATCATTTCTTTCGTCATAATGTAATCACGTACAAATGCCGAACGAACAATATCCTGCCAACCGAACTCAATCACTGAGAACTTTTGCAGTTGTTCTATAATAGACAAGAAGGTTACGATACCATTCTTGTCTTTCTCTTTATCAAAATCGGTTTGATAATAGTCACCACACATAACAAACTTACAGTTACGACCAACACGGGTAATAACTGAGTCTAGCTCGTGGAAGTTTAAGTTTTGCATCTCATCAATAACAACAATAGCATCGTTGAATGTGATACCACGTATGAAAGAAGTAGATTCAAATGCTATGGTACCTGCACTCTGTAACTTAGTCCAGGCATCTGCTTCTTCAAACAGCTCTGCACATATAGCTCTATACGGTGCGGTGTACACATCTTTCTTTTCTTCTTCAGTACCTGGCAAGAAACCAATGTCTCGTGTAGGTACAATAGAACGTACAACGATCACTTTGTCATACGGTGTTTCTTTATCTAGCACATCTTCAAGTGCAAGTGATAACGCCATAAACGTTTTACCTGTACCTGCAGAACCTGACATTACAATAGAGTCTCCTCTCTCGTAGGCTTGAAATACTTCTTTTTGATTATCAGTCAAAGGATTAATTTGAATCATATCATCAAGCTTCAGTTTTAGTGATCGTGATTTAAGTGCAGGCATTAGTAATCCTTAATAGTATGGTTCATGTGTTTGGCACCATCTTTTACTCGTGACATAACTTCGCGGAAGCCATCATCTACTTTAATGTTAGTTCCACGTTCACCTATGATTCTAGGTGCAGTAATGACATGAATAAGATCAGGCATTGCATCGAGTTTAATCTGTAAATCATCGTACGAGCAGATTACATCATACTCGTGTAGGGTCTTAATATCTTTTACTGTGTATGTTGGCATTTCTGCTCCTCATATTTTTCGTCAAGTTCCTTTAGTTCGCGATACTTACGCATTATATATGCATGGTATGATTCTTGCTTTTCATACTTTTCATCGCTCATGCTGTAAACCAATCTGGAACACTACGACCTGTCCATATCATTTTGAATCGGTCTGCTTTAGTCTTATAAAATGCACGGTATGATTTAACTGCACATTCGAATATGCAGTCTGGTCGTGCAGACATTGCTAGCTTGAATGGTGTCAAGCCGATTTGTGGTATATTACGTGGAGGCACTGATAGCTCCTCTTCTAAAAGCTTTTGTGTTGAATGTATCTTGTGATATCTATAGGTGTATTCTACACACAATGCCATGAAGTGGTCGTAATGCCATATATAGTTTGCAACAGACTCACGTGTCCACACAGTAGATGGATGATTAAAGTGACATGCTTTATATAATACTGATTCGCGACGATCGTTAAGCTTGAAGTACTGCAACATGGAACCTGACTTAGAAGGTCTACGTTCCATGGTACCGTCACACATACGATGTACAGTTGATAGCATTTGTGCGGATTCTACAATCATCTTGACAACGTGCTTGTCACACTGCAGCTGAGCTGCTTTGATTGGATTCTCGTCTAGTACAAATATGTTCATGCTATGAAGTCCTTTAGGTTATTATTACTATATTATAACACGTTTGAATGTGATTGTACATCTTTATTTTATAAAATGGTTTTAGTTTTTAATATAGTCGAAAGGTAGGTTAAGTAGAATAGCGATTTCTTCGATATCGGTGAGGTTATTAGAGGTGAATTCGACGAGATGATTTCCGCCGGCGGGTCCGTTAGTTTGGAATTTTGAAACGGATGAGTTGTTTTCGGAAGCGAATTTTAGAATTTCGGTTTTAGTACAATTATAATCGATGTCCGATGAGATGGTATAAGTCATGATATTTTCCTTTTTTGTTATCATATTAACAGTGTACCACACACAAACCTATTTGTACACAGTTAATTTAGCGAAATTAATAATAATTATACTTGTAACAATTATGTTACACTGCTTATTTTTAAAATGTATTCGCTCTTGCCACGGACGTTAGGATCTTTCAATGGTAGGAAAGCACCTGACGCACCGGTCCATCCATGGAACTCGGAGTCATAGAACTTAATATTACATGCTTTGGGATTATCGTTTTGGAGTTGAGCTAGTTCGTCAGCCCATTTTTGCCAGGTATAATCATCTACAATTGATTCATCCATCTCATAATACAAGCATGAGTGAACCAACATCTGTGATCTACGTTGACGGATCTTTTGGCGTATTGTTTGCTTTCTAGGCATTACAAGATCCACATGTTAGGTGAGTTTGTATAAACTCTATTGGTGTTGGGGTAAGTCCGCTGTAAAGAACATACCAACATGCCGCTAATAATACGAGGAACAATAATCCCCACCAGGTTAAAAGAAGCTTACCTATTCTTAATACTATTAAAGCAAATAGAAAAAGCGAAGCGGCACTCATTAATACCTGCATTGCAAATATAAAAGTGTTTATTAAATTTTCATCCATTGGTAATCCTCATTCTGTATATGTACTTATTATAACACAGAATGAGGAGTTTGTACACAGTTAATTTAGTATTTTCCTACATCATGCATATCATTAATTCGTGATGAAAGATACATTTGTTTTTTCTGCAGCTTAAAAGCCAAAAGTTCGTTCCCTTCTTTTTCTAATCGTCTTATGTAATGTTTGAGCTCTTTAGAGTCTTTTTTGAGCCGTTCTATTGGAGGACCATATATCATTTGATTCAGCCTATTGTTTGATTTACGACGGGATAAGATTAGTGTTGCTCCTTGTTTCTAATGCAGAAAGTAAAAAAGGACCAAACCCACTTTCGTGGATTGGTCCCAAGGTCTCTATATGAAAATGTTTCTTATTCTTTTCATAAAAGTATTTATAGAGAACTACTTCTTGATTAGTCCCGGAAATGCATCCATTACCAACTTTTTTGTAAACCCTTTGTACTTACCTGCCAGATCGCCGTTCTTCATGTCACAGAGAAGATAGGCATCTTCCCAGGTAATTGACTCTAGCATACGAATCCACATCAACTCACGCTTCGCTTCTTTAACAGGAGGTCCGCCTTTAACAAAGTACTTAAAGCGTGGAACAACATGTGTGCGAACATGTTCAGCATCACGATATTTGTTCTCTTTAAAAGGTGGAGTACCCTTAGGTAACATCCATTCAATAGTATCGTCAAACGAACCTTTTAAAAAGTAGCGTAATGTTTTAGTATCATAGTGTTTCAGCACATCGCGTTTAGCACTAGTGTCTTTAGCAGCACCAACCTTTTCCAATATCTCATGGAGATTGACTCTGTTTATATTTTCATTAATCATTAGAAATCCTCAATACATTCAATTAGTAATTTACAGCGATTCTTAATAAAGTAGTTCAAGATTTTCATACGAGGAACAACTTTGATAGATTCAGCTGTATTTATAATGTTAGATTTAATAGCTTCTGGTATATAAGCAAGGTCAACTAACAGCTGATTACGCTTGAAGTTACGAAAAACCTCACTACCCATATGAGACTCTAGGTTCTCAGCGTTATCAACATAGCCTTGGATCTTCTTCTTAGTCATAGGAGACTGACGAATGCTTTCAACAAACGTGTCATCACCACTAAGAACATTAGGAATGCCGTCAGAGCTATCACCTTTACAGATGTGCTCAAATAAGTAACTAACAGGATTAGGATCCACAATGAATTTCTTAGTCATAGGAGAATACTGCTTAACGTTACCATACTTCTGTAGTTGAATAAAGTCTTTATCAGCAGAGATAATCATTACCTTTTCATGCTGACCGAACTCTTGAGTCTGCTCAACAAGAACACCGATAATATCATCAGCTTCTACATTACGAATGTAGACTACTTTGTATGGCATATTCGCAGAGATCTCTTCACGTACTTTATTAAGAGCAGTGAAGATCATATCAAAATCAAGCTTAGACTCTGTACGGCTATTACGACGTGACCATTTATATTGGGGGAATACGTCACGTCTCCACGAGCCACCGTCACAGGCAATAACAACTTGGCCGTATTCATCCTTATGCTTTTTAACATGCATACGAATAGAGTTGAGGATCATATGACGAATAGTATCTTCGTTCAATGGTCCGTGGTTTGAATTAACAATGATGTTACCCATTGCAATACCGTTAAAATCAATTATAATCATGCTTTAGCTTCCATTATCATTTCGTGTATAACATCTAGTACTTCCACAAAGGGATAGTCTGGATGCGTGCTTCTTACTAATGCTGCGTATATTAGATTTAACACACAGCCCATATCTTTATAAAACACTTCATCATCCTTGGCATTAAAGCCATACTCGGATAATAATATTACAATCTCTTGCATACATTCTCCAGCAAGATCCATCTCTTCATTGGCCGAAGGGCCTGGATCTATGAGAGGATTTCTGATCTCGCCATAGGGGAATTGTATTACATTGCTTTTAGTTTTATCTGTCATTATGGTACCATTATACACTATTGCTAAAGGGATGTACACCTTTATTTTACTTTATTTGTAGATTTTTTACATGATTGCGATGTATCTTGCCGCCTACAAAGGCGTTATAATACTCGTCAGGTTTAAGTAACACATCTCTAGTGATCTGTTCTTTCATTTCAAGGTAGGACATTTCACCCTTACCCATGCACAAATGTAGTATCTCACGGCCGAACCGTTTATCACCATGTTCTTCAAGAAGCATTCTTACTTCGTCTGAACTGCCATGGTAAATCTCCCAGTCTGATGAGGATACTTTTGTGCGTTTGCGTTTTTGACCTTTTAAAGGTTTCAACTTAACTCTTGAGTGGAAGTTCTTTTTACCAATGTACTTCATTCCATTGGTGAGATCGGTGACTATATAGACGAATCCTTCATAGTCACCGATATTATCTAATGTAAAGGGTTTCCCCTGATATTGCCATTTCTTCATATGGCTATTTATTCGTCTCCCCCAAAGTCCAATTGGTACTGTTCTTTATGTGATTGTGCTTCATCCACATCAACTCCACATGATGGACAGTGTTGCACTGTTGCATCATCGTCATCAAACTTAACTTTGTATTCAACCCCACAGTGGTAGCATTGCGTCATATTGTCATTTCTCCTAGTGACTTAGATAACACCCAGTTCTTAAACTCGGCGTGTCCACCTATATATTCAATATAACCGGTACTGATTTTATTGGTAATCTGTGGAACAGTACGGGCATTAGGAAATTCTGTCTTAAATTCGCCCTCACTAATATCCTTACCAATTTTCATTACGGTATGTTTCATTTGTTTTTCCTCTGCTAACGCAATAGCTGCGCTGCAGAAGAAACAGCTTTCTTTACTGTATATTGTTATCAAAGTGATAATCCTACGAAGGTATCTTCGGTTACGTCTTGCTTAACTCCACCAATGACATAAGAACTGATTTCGGTTTCTTGTGGAGCAACTTGTACATTGCCTCCGCCGATCCATTTCTCAGTCCACGGTAGTGGGTTAGCTTGAGGTGTATTATATGGTGAAGAAACTTGAAGAGTCTTCATCCGCTTGTTTGCGATCCACTCAATATAGTTAGATAGCAACATAGAGTTTAGACCAATCATAGATCCGTCTTTAAACAGATAATCAGCCCATTCTTTTTCTTGATCAACTGCTGCTACAAACATACTAGTCACTTGCTCAGCACATTCTTCACGAATCTTAGCGAAGTCAGGATCCTCTTTAGGAAGAGCTTTGATGATAGTTTGTGATGCAGCTAGGTGAGTATTTTCGTCACGTGCAATAAACTTAATAATCTTTGCATTGCCTTCCATCTTCTTCAATTCAGCGAATGCCCATGAACAAGCAAATGACACATAGAAACGTACACCTTCAAGAATGTTAATAGAATTGAGTGCAATCCATAAACGCTTCTTTAGCTCATACTTTGTAATGACAACAGTCTTACCATTAACCTTATGTGTGCCTTCACCTAGTAGATCATACCATTTCTGATAGTCAATAAAGCTATCGTAATAGCCTGAAATGTCCTTTGCGCAATCTACAATCTCATCGATATCAAGCATCTCATCAAATATCTTTGATGGATTGGCATACACATTACGAATAATATGCGTGTATGAACGTGAGTGAATTGTCTCAAAGAATGCCCATGCCATTACCAACGGCTCTATTTCAGGAACAGAAGCTGCAGACATAAAGGTTTCAGTTGGACCACGACCTTGTACAGAGTCCAATAGGATCTGACGTTTTAGG
>Ga0209816_1000870_pt1 | contig 22936 bp, 19 predicted proteins | sample CoawatmetaG01DNA_FD_187509 | JGI IMG/M metagenome (GOLD analysis project Ga0209816, IMG submission 187509) | Marine microbial communities from the West Antarctic Peninsula - Coastal water metaG017-DNA (SPAdes) (version 2) | ecosystem: Environmental > Aquatic > Marine > Coastal ...
TTCTAACATTTCAAGAGTTGTTGTTTTGCCAGCACCGTTAGGTCCTAGAATTCCATATATCTCACCAGATTCAATAGCTAAAGAAATGCCATCAACAGCATTAAATAACATAGAGGGTGCATCTGGGTTCTTGTATGTTTTAACAAGATTAGACGCGCTGATGATTGTCATGCTTTAAGTATAAGAGAGATCTATCAATTTAAAGCAAAGAATATTACAGCTAATAAAATAATTATTAGGTAGACAAGATAATCATCCATATATTTAACAAGATTTTTAAAAAATGCCATAGTGGTAGTTAGTTAGATATTCCTGAATACAATAATGCTCTCAGATCTTCTCTTAAAGGATATTTATCTGAAGGCATGAATTGAGTCATTAGAACTGCTGTTATTTTTGTCTCAGGATCAACCCAGAATGTTGTACTTGCAGCTCCACCCCAGAAATATTGACCATCAGGACCAAACATCCCGGCTTGTCCAGCATCTTCCAGCACACCAACCGTAAGTCCAAATCCAAGGCCGGATACACCAAAAGAGGCAGCATCAGGATCATCAAGATTAAGATGATTTCTAGACATTAATTTAACTGATGCCTCGCTTAAAATTCTTACACCATTAAGCTCACCATTATTTAAAAGCATCTCAGAAAAAACACTGTAGTCATCTACAGAAGAGACAAGTCCAGAGCCTCCATCGTAAAGCTTACTGGCATCTGATAAGTAAGGAGATTTATCAAATGCATCAATAGATCTAAGTGACTTTGAAAATTCAAGATCGCTATAGTTAGCTCCTAATGGGCCAACTATCTCACCATCTGTACTAAAAGCACCTGATGTATACAATGATGTAAAAGATTTCTTATCAGTTGATTTTACTGAAAAACCAGTACTTTTCATCTTTAAAGGTTTGAAAATATTTTTATCTAAATAGTCAGCAAAAGACATTCCACTAACAACCTCAACAACACAGCCTAATACATCCATATTAATACCATATGACCAATCCTCTCCAGGATTATGGAGTAACGGCGCTGATGCAGCTATAGAGGCAAATTCACAGGTATTCCCAGGAAATTTTGCAAGTTTAGCGTCCAGAGAGCCAAAAAAGTAAGGACGTATATTATATTTTCTATAAATCTGATGAACAGGACCTTCCCCTGCCCAGCTATAAGTTAAACCACTTGTATGTGTTAGCAGGTCTCTAACGTTTTGGTTTTACAACATAATCTTGAAATTTAGTATTTAAAACTTTAGTGTTTTTAAATGCTGGAATATATTTTGAAACTTTATCATTTAATCGCAGTTTGCCACTTTCAAGAAGCTGCATTATCGCAACACCTGTTATAGGTTTAGACATGGAGTAAATTCTATAAATAGTATCTTTATCAGCAACCCTATTGGAAGCTATGTCTGCTTTTCCATAAACATGTCTAAAAATCTCTTTATTGTCTTGTTTAACTAAAATTGAAACATGTGGAATTTTTCCGTCATCAACATAAGCATTAAAATGATCAATAATTTTTTGCTGATCAGTGGTATCAAGGGCTGCTGCAAATAGTGATGTTGATACTAAAAATGAAGCTAAAGTAAGTGCTTGAAAGACTCTCATAATAATGTTCCTTATAATTTGTAATTTATATTACTGATAAAAAATAACGAGCACAATAGCTTTGTGAAAACTTTTTGCATTCATTGTTTCAATACTAATATTTTAAGTTTTTAGCTAAGTCTGCCAGATAGGGTTCGTAGTTCTTCCAGTAATCTAAACCCTCTTTAAATATAGGCTGTCTAACCTGCTCAGCACTTGGTGTTTTAACTGCTCTCTTGGATTTATAGAACTCTACACAGTCTTGCTCAAAAGGTAATTCACAGTAATCAAGAATTCTTCTAACAGAGCTCTCAAGATCTCCAACAAGATCTTCGTACTGAACTGATAATATTTTATTAGGTAAAACCTCTTTCCAATGATCCATCAATTCAACGTAATCATTGTAGTAGGATGCCAAGTCATCCAATCCATAAGTAAATTCTTGACCTTCAGCAAAGAGCTGCTTGTAGCATGAAAAACAACCAGCCATTGAGTCCCTTCTAATATCTATAATTTTTGCATTAGGAAGAATTAAGTTAATAAGACCGATATGTCTAAAATTATTTGGCATTTTGTCGATAAAGTAGGGTTTATCGGTCCTAAAGATCTCAGAATCACTTATATAACTCTCTCCTATAGCCTTTAGTTGGGGCTCGGAGAGGCTCAGTAAAATATCAGGATATCTAGACTCCTCTTCTTGGGCTTGTCTAAGATTTAACTTATGAGCAATAGCTAAAATATTAGGCAGTTCATGTGTTCCCTCTACCATAGAATGAGATGCTAGTATTTGCTCAGTTAATGTTGAGCCTGCTCTTGGAAGTCCTAATATAAAAATGGGATCTTTAGCTTCACACCCCCAATCTTTCTTTACTTCAAATAAGTCCCTATTGCAGACACTAATTTGATTCTTACACTCTTCTGAAAAATCCTCTTTGCTATATGAAGAATTAGATCTTTGATATTCATTACCAGACTTATAAAAATCAAATGATTCTTTATATTTGCCCATATCCTCATAAGCCTTGCCTAAAGAGAAATACATAAAAACTTTTTCCTCATCTGGAACAAACTCATCTTTGACCATCTCTTGTAGAGATTGAATCTGCTCCTCAGTAAACTTATAAGTTTTTAAGTTAGCTAAACTCCAATAGGAATCACCAAAATATTTATCTCTTCCAAAGGCGTTTATGTAAGATTCAATAGACTTGTCTATCTGGCCAGCTGTTTTATATAAATGGCCCATCGATAACATTACATCTGTATTCAATGGCTCAAGGTCTAAAATAGTTTCATATAACTCGATGGCCTTATCATACATATCAGCTCTAAATAGAGTTGTTGCATAAAGCTTCATTGCAACTAGCTGTTCTGGATTTGAGGTATAAAGCTTTTTTGCGGTATCTAGCGCTAATCCATACTTTTGCCTTCTTAATAAAGCTGTAATGTAATCATGTTTAACTTTTATATTGTCAGGATCAAAGACCAAGCAACTCTCTAGTAAAAACTCAGCATCTTCATATATGTATAACTCTAAAGCAATTTTAGCAAGTAAACGCATTGCTTCTACATCGTGTGGTTTTGTTTGAAGATAATCTCTACAGATATGATCAGCTTTAGCTAACTTACCTTCATTGGTATAACTTAAAACAGTTTTTAATTCTGGAGGTAGGTTCTTTAAATAATAAATATTTGTATCGCACATTTCAAGAAGTTTCTCGTTACCCTCTGCAAACTTAACGATGGATAACCAGGATGCGTGCAATGAATCATTTAATCTAACCGCTCGAAGAAAAGCTCTTAAGGCTTTTTTATCATCTCCTTTAATAGAATAAATATAGCCTAGCTCTTGATAGGCTCTAGCGTAATTTGGGAAATATTTAACTAATTGATCTAGTGATAATAAAGCTTTATCCGATTGCTTTAAGTATCTATGACAAACTGATTTAAAATAGTAATAGTCTTGCTTGCTAACTTGAGAATTATCTTTCTCTAGCTTATCAAGAGCTTCTTGGAATTGACCGCCAGCAACAAGGTTTTGAATCTCGTTACTTGGAGGTGATGTATCACTATTTGACAATATTAATTCCTATTATTATCAATTGATAATATAAAAAAAAGGGTGCTATTGCACCCTTTTTAAATTCAAGTCTATTAGAATTTCAGTGAGACTCTAAGACCCATATTTCTAGGACGGTTAGTAGATATTCTTGGAATATCATCCTGATCGTTGAAATACAGTTGAGCTCTTTCATCAGTTAAGTTTCTTATGAAAAATTCCCAATCGGCTCCATTCATCTCAAATCCATATGCAAGATCAACAATTCTATATGCATCTTGCTGATAACGCTTATCTTTCTCTAGTGAGCTAAAAGACTCGCCTGCATTTTTAAGTGCAATTTGAGTATAAGCTGCATTACCCATGAATTCTGAATCACGTCTTGCTCTAACATTCCACTGAAGCTCAGGAGCTAATGGTAGCGCACTTCCTACAGGAGCAACTTCAATAATCTGCGCCTTTAGTCTTGTGATTTCAGTATCATTTGTTGAGAAAGCTGCCATTACAGTCCATTTTTCATTAGAAGGATACCAAAGGATGTCTGCTTCTAAACCGCTAACGTCTGCATCTGCTGCATTCTCTACGAAAGTTAGAATAGAGACGTTGACTGGATCAAATCTTGATACCTGAATATCAGTCCACTCTACGTTGTACCATGAAGCGTTAAGTCTTAAAGACCCATCCATTAACAAAGTCTTAATCCCGATTTCGGTATTAATAGTGTCATCAGAACCATAAGTTAATGGTACATCTGGGAAATCAGGATTTGCAGATGAAAGTAATCCACCTCTGTTCCATCCACCAGGTCTAAAGCCTTCAGATCTTGTGAAATACATTAAAGTATCCTCATCTGGCTTATAACTAGCAGTGAATTTAGTAACAGTATCACTCTGATTTAACATCTCAGTTCCATGAGGTGCTGCGTCATAATCTCTACCATTAGAGACGTTGCCTCCTCTGTAACCGAACTTAGATTGACCTCTAAAGTCGATGTCCATGTCATACTTTCGCATTCCAAACATAAAGTCTACTTTGTCACTAACTGGGAAAGTAACTTCACCAAAGAATGAGGTTTGTTCCTCAGTTCTCATGATATCGTTATAGAACCTAGTTTGAGCTGGTCTACATGACTCATCTCTAGCCCATGCTCCTGGGATTGGACAGTTTTCTTGGTATAAAGCATAAGAATCCATACCTTCAGGAGAAATAGCACCGTTATAGTTGTACTCATTAATAGTCATTAGAATACTTTCATCAATAAACACACCTGCTGTGTATGAGAAAGGAAGCTCACTGTTTTCATTTGAAGCTATTCTAAATTCATGCGTTGTTCTTTCATTTTGATCATCAAGATCAACTAGAACGTCAGCATTACCACAAGCGCTGTATGAAGGTGATGTAGCTGAAGCGTAATTACATATGTAATAAGGCAGCCATTTACCAACATTTCCATATCCACTGTAATCAACTAATTGATTAACTTGTCTTTCAAGATATGAACCTGTGTATAAAACATCAAGAGTTCCCATTCTTCCTTCTAAAGTCATAGAAGTCTGAGTGAAAGCATCTTCAAGAGTATCAGGCTGGAATCTTTTTACCTGAAGATCTCCAACTGCTGGATCGTAATCAAATACACCATCAGCATTAATCTCTTGATCAATATGAGTAACCAGCATGTCCCAGTTTTCATTAAGCGTTAAAGCTGATGAAAGTCTGAAACCTTGATAAGAAGCATCATTAAAATCATCTTCTACTAATGCAGCATTATCAATTTCAGTATATGTAGTTGATGCTCCAGGGTATGAAGGGTTATTTGGAGATAGTGAAAGTGTTCCAGGAACATTATCAATATAACCACCTAAGTCTGATCTATAAAAAACACCTCTAACAGCCCAAACATCATCAATCATTGGAATATTAACGAAAGCATCAAAAGAGTTACTTGCCTCTCCTTCAGAAGTTCCGAAAATGCTAGCATTAATACCAGCTTCAGATTCATTGTATTTTGGCTTATTAGTAATAAGTCTTACAGTACCTGCTTGTGAGCTAGCACCATATAAAGTTCCTTGAGGTCCAGGCAACACTTCGATACGTTCCATATCAGCTACGTAAATATCTAAGTTTCTTCCTGGAACGGTTACTGGTTGCTCATCTAAATATAAAGCAACGTTAGGAGTAGATCCCTGTGCTGCTGATAAGAATACATTAACTGGATCTACAGCCATTCCTCTTATATATATAGTTGATTGTCCAGGTCCTCTTCCGCCGTTAGTAACATTTGGTAAATATTCAATATATTCATCAAAATTAGAGACGTTCATTTCATCTAGTGTCTCTCCTGTTAAGGCTGTTACAGTCAGTGGGACATCAGAAGCATTTTCATCTTTCTTCTGTGCAGAAACCACAATTTCTTCGATAACTCGCTCTTGTGAAATACCAGTTTGCGGCATTATTGCTGCAACTGTTCCTAGTACGCCTAAAGCTACGTTAGTTTTTATATTAGATATATACTCTTTAGAATATAAGTCGGTTAAATTCTTCATATCGGCTCCCTTTTATGGAAACTACTAACAATAAATAAGATCGACTTTTTAAACCTAGGTTGCCCTAGATACCCACATGGGAAGTTTAGCTTGTTTAAAGACCAGCAATTTCATTAAATTAGTCTTGATCGACTATAACATTAGAGATATATATATCAAGTTTTTGGCGACATTCGTCCTTTTATCAAAAATATAAAGTTTTTCTAATCTTCTATAAATTCGTTATAGTAATATCACTCAAAAATTAAATAATTTAAAAATGCAAAATATTAGTAAATCTAGATTCCTTTTATCCGTTTCACTTATTCTTTTAATCACAGGAATTGTTTCAACTAATTCAGATGTTTCTGAAACTGTCTTTTTACAAATTCAGTCATTTCTATCAGATTATCTTGGGTGGATGATAATACTTCTTGCTAATGGATTTCTTGTTTTTACTATCTACCTATTATTTACAAAATATAAAAATATTAGACTTGGTGGGCCTGATGCTACCCCCTCTTATACTTATGTTAATTGGATAGCTATGCTTTTTAGTGCTGGCCTTGGTATAGGTCTGCTCTTTTACGGTGTTGCTGAACCTTTAATGCACATGAGTTCGTTTCCAGGAATGATAGAAGGCGATAATTCTTTTAATGCCAGTAAAGCCATTAACCTTGCCAATCTTCATTGGGGTCTTCATGGGTGGGCTGTCTACTCTTCATTAGGCTTATGTTTTGCTTATGCCTCTTATAATAAGAAACTACCATTTAGAGTCAGTTCATTACTTGGAAAGAAAGTGGCGTCCAATAAACCCCTTGCAGTTGCAATTGATGTTATAGCTATTTTAACTACCGTTTTTGGTGTCACTACATCCCTTGGTCTTGGGACTGTGCAAATAAGTGCAGGTATGGCTCATATATTTGGAATTGAAGAAACTTTTACGAACAAGGTCTATATTATAATTTTTATAACACTTTTAGGATTAACCAGTGTTTCGCTTGGACTTAATGCCGGAATTAAAAAGCTATCCCAAGTTAATATGATTATTGCTATTGGGTTGCTTCTACTAGTTTTTATATTTGGTCCTACAGTTTTTATACTTAATGCATTAGTGCAAAATTTTGGCGCTTACCTAAATACCATACTTCAGTCAGCAACATGGACTGAGGTTTACAATACTAGCTCTTGGCAAAATGGATGGACTTTATTTTATTACACATGGTGGTTTTCATGGGCTCCTTTTGTTTCTTTATTTATCGCTAGAATCTCTTACGGAAGAACTATTAAGGAATTTATTGTTGGTGTTTTATTTGTTCCTTCTTTAATAGTCTTCATTTGGATGGGGGTTTTTGGAAATGCTGCAATCTATCAAGTTATTAATAATACCAGTGATATAAGTCAGATTGTTGCTAGCAATATGCCTGTTGCATTATTTACTTTGTATGATGTATATCCATTCGCTCAAGCATTATCTATTATCTCCTTGGTTCTGATTGTTACCTTTTTTGTTACTTCATCAGATTCAGGTGCGTTAGTAGCATCTATGCTTTCATCTAAAGATCAATCTGATATTCATGATGATTCTCCAATGATATCCAGAGTGACATGGGCAATTTTACTGGGAGTGGTAGCTGCTGTGCTTCTTTATGCTGGAGGCTTAACTGCATTACAGACCTCTGTAGTTATTACAGGAGTCCCTTTTGCATTTATTATGGTTTTTGCTTGTATGAATTTACTTAAAGATTTAAAAGAATCAGATAATACGCCACCAGGACAAATAGACTCCAATTAAGTCTATCCAGGTAACTATAAATATGAGCCATAACCAAACTACTTTGGTGTCATAATTTTTAAATAATTTTTTTAATAAAAAGTGGATGATGCCAACTGATACTGCAAGTATTAAAAGGCTTATAAATATTGCTTTAATAAATTCCATCATATAGACCTATAACTTAATCATTGATGCTTTCATCAATTGCATTTAATTCATCCTCTGACATCTCTTCCTCAAACACTAAATTCTCCTCAAGAGATTCTGTCTCACTTGGAAGAGGTTTCTCAGTATTTGAGAGTCTTTTAACAATAAGATATGAAATGATTACTAAGACCACTATTCCAATTATTTGTATCCACATAATTTTTTTAAATTTATTAACTTACCTAATAATACATAATTTTTAGATTAATAAATAATAGATGTTGAAAAAAAATATTAGTCACTTGTTAGACTTAACCCAAACAATCTAGCATGATATTTTATTATCATGTCAGCAGTTAAATTAAACACTAAATTATCATACGGAATTGGTGCCATTGGTGAGGCTAGTGTTTTATGGATGTTGGCGACACTGGCATTCTTTTTTTACAACCAAGTTATAGGCCTATCAGGCATCTTGACTGGATTGGCTATTTTTATAGCAGTTATATTTGATGCCATCTCCGATCCGTTAGTTGGATCAATATCGGATAATTTTCGTTCAAGGCTGGGAAGAAGGCATCCGTTTATGTTTGCAGCACCTCTTCCGGTCATGGCATGTTTATATTTTATATTTACACCTCCAGAAGATATGAGTCAGTATGCAATATTTGCATGGTTTGCTTGTTTTACAATTTTATTAAAACTAAGCATCACACTTTTCACCATTCCTCATTTGGCTTTAGGTGCAGAACTTTCTGATGATTATATTGAAAGATCTAAAATAATGAGTTTTAACAATTTCTTGTCTTATACAGGCGTGATTATTATGCATGTGTATGTTTGGTTTTTTATCTTTCCAAACATAGATGGTTTTGAGTTAGGTCAATTATCTAGAGATGCTTATCCTCCCATAGTAACTTTTAGCTGTATTTTAGTTGGTATTGCTTTGACGAGTTCTGCATATTTTACAAAAGATCAAATACCAAATCTTAAGCAACCCAAGGAAAGAAAAAGTAAAAATAACCTATCAAGATTCTTCAAGGATATTGCCAGAGTTTTAAAAAATAAAAATTATCTTCAGCTTCTTTTAGGTATATTTTTTCTTTCAATACTTATAGGAACTCATGAAGGTCTTGGGCTTTATATGTATACCTTTTATTGGAAATTAAGCCCCATTCAAACCGGTTGGTTAATTCTTAATAATGTTTTTGGCTATGCTGTAGGTTTTTTAATTACTGCCAGACTTCATACGTTGTTTGAAAAGCCAGTAATTATTGTTATATCAGCAATAGTTTTAAGTTTCTTTTGGTCGCTAGCAGTCATTCTTAGTTTGTTTGGATTAGCTCCTGATGCCGCTTCTTGGGATTTAGTTATTTTTATAATTACTCTAGGCTCAGTTGCTGCTGCAGCTGGCTCCATACTCAACATTAGTGTCATGTCTGCTTTAGCTGATGTTTGTGATGAACACGAACTATTAACAGGATATCGTCAAGAAGGCATATTCTATGCTGCAAGATCTTTCTTCGCTAAGGCTTCTGGTGGTCTTGGAGCTATGGTTGCTGGAATTGCTCTAGATGTAATTAATTTTCCAGCGTATGGGAGCGGAGAAGAGATTACTGAATCAATGCTTTTTAATTTAGGTCTACTAGATGGTCCTTTTGCAATGGTTTGGGGTTTAATAGCAGCATTTTTTTACTCAGGTTACAAAATTACTAGAAAATATCATACAGATATTAGAGATAACCTTAACCAAAAAAAGTTATATAATTCTTAGCGAATGGATGCTTTAAAAAATATTACAACCAGAAACTCAGCAAGAGAATTATGTGATCCTTGCCCTTCTGCTGATGAAATGAAAACAGTCTTTGAGGCTGCTTTAAGAGCACCTGATCATGCTTGGCTTAGGCCTTCACAATTTATTCAAATTACTGGCGATGGCAGAAATAAATTATCAAAAATATTTATAGAAACTGCCAGAGAATTGAATAAAGAATTAACTAATATACAGATTACAAAATATACCGAGGCACCCTTCCGGGCGCCAATGATAATAGTTCTAATTTCAAATCCAAAAGAGCACCCTAAAGTGCCAGCTGTTGAGCAAATTATCTCAACTGGATGTGCTGGACAAAATATACTTTTATCACTTAATGCAATGGGCTATGGAGCTATATGGAGAACAGGAACTTTTGCATTTAATGAGCTTATTTCAAAACGTCTAGAACTTGAGTCTTCTGCTCAGGTTATTGGATATATATATACCGGCACAACTACTGGCAAAAATAAAACTATTCCAATTCACGATCTAGAGGATTATGTTCAAATATGGGAATAAAAATTAACGAGCTATAACAAAATTATATTTAATAAAATAAATATATAAAATCAAGGAGACCTATGAAAACTTTTTCAATTATTCTTTTACTCATCATCGCTATTATTGCTTTTATTTACGGTCCAGGCGCCTTAAGAGTTTATAAAATAACGCATCTATATGACGAAGATAAGATTGCATATAATTTCACTAATATGGGTGAACTTTTTATAACCTCTGAGCCCATGAAAGCATCCAGTAAGGCAAAAGCTCTACCAAGATCCGATGAATTATTTGCGCTTCCTGAAACCTATGCATTTGAGGGAAAAGATCAAAACTTAGAGGAAGCTTTAAAGCATTTTAGAACTGATGGTCTTTTGATAATTAAAGATAATAAGGTTGTCTTTGAGGATTATTTTAATGGTAATACTTCAACATCAAAACATATATCATGGTCTGTTGCTAAATCATTCTTGTCTGCGCTCGTTGGGATTGCTTTGAATGATGGATTAATAGATGACATTAATGATCCTATCACTAAGTATCTCCCTGATTTTAAGGGAACAGGTTATGAGGGTATAAAGATAAAAAATATTCTTCAGATGTCTTCTGGAGTTTTATTTAATGAGGATTATGCTGATCCAAATTCAGATATAAATAAATTTGGAAGAGCTGTTGCATTAGGGACATCATTTAGAGATTTTGCTAAGACGCTGACTAATCACAAAGAGCAAGGCACTTATAATCACTATGTAAGTATTGATTCTCAAATGCTTGGTTTCTTACTTATAGAAGTTACAGGCATGCCTTTAAGAGAATATCTCCAAAAAAATATTTGGGAAAAAATAGGTATGGAAGATGAAGCCTATTATTTATCTGATAACGAAGATGTGGATATGGCTTTAGGTGGATTAAATGCAACTTTAAGAGATTATGCAAAATTTGGCCTTTTATATTTAAATAATGGTAAATGGGAAGATGAACAAGTTGTTCCTAGCGCTTGGGTTAATGCTTCACATGTTATGGATGCGGCGCATTTAAAACCAAATGCTGGAGACCTTTCATCCAATGATTGGGGCTATGGATATCAATGGTGGGTTCCTGGTTTTCCTGATACAGACTTCACTGCTGCTGGCGTCTATAACCAATATATATATGTTGACCCTGTTAGTAATGTAGTTATTACAAAAACTTCCTCAAATCATAGGTTTACAGCTGAAAAAGACTATTCAAAAGCAGCACATATAGCTATGTTTAGAGCTATAGCTAAAGCTACAAATTCTGATTTATAAACTATGGATAATGTGTCTCAAAAACCCGTCGCGATAATCACTGGAGCTAGTCGAGGCGTTGGTGCTGCAACAGCATTATTATTAGCATCAAGGGGATGGAATATTACTATTACATGCTCCAGTACTATTAAAGAAGCTAATGAAATTGCAAGTGCGTGTGAAGAGCATAATGTTGAGGCTTTTGCAATTCAAGCAGATGTTTCGAAGGATGCTGATTGTAAAGATACTATTAATCAAACCATTAATAAGTGGGGTCGAATTGATGCGTTGATTAACAATGCAGGTACTAGCAAATTTGCATGGGATCATTCAGACCTAGACCAACTTAATGCAGATGACTTCCAAAAAATATATGCAGTCAATTTAATAGGTCCATTTCAAATGGTGAAAGCTGCAAAAAAATATTTAATGCAAAGCTCAAATCCCAGTATTACCAATGTATCCTCTATAGCTGGTATTAAGGGTATAGGTAGCTCAATCGCTTATGCGGTATCAAAGGGAGCTTTAAACACCATGACCATTTCAATGGCAAGAAACTTAGGCCCAATAAGAGTTAATGCTGTATGCCCAGGTTTTATAGAAGGTGAATGGTTAAAAAATGGACTTGGTGAAGAGACTTATAACTCTGCCAAAGGTCATCTTGAATCCACAGTTCCTCTAAAATCAGTAGCTAGTCCTGCAAGCATTGCTGAATCTATTATGGCTTTTACTGAGCTTAATAAAAATGCAACAGGCCAGCTTTTGATTCTTGATGGTGGTCATCATTTAAATTTATAAGATTGATATTGAAAGGTGTGAGTTGAATATGTTAATTTAATCAGCATGAAAATAAATAATAAAATTTTTACTCTTGGCGCCCTTCTTTTTTGTATCACCATTGAAGCCGCTCCATTTGATTCAACTTATATAGCTGAGCCCTCAGCAACATCATTATTAAAAAATGCAAACATCTATGATGGTGAAGGCAATGAATTTATTGATTATGATTTACTCATTCAAGATGGAAAAATTAAAGCTATAGGGCCTAACCTTGATTCGGACATAGAAAATGTAGCTATCTATGACCTTTCGGGGATGTGGGTAACTCCAGGAATTATTGATCTACATTCTCACATGGGTGTTTATTCAGCACCTGGGGTGAAAACTAGTTCTGATGGAAATGAATCTACAAGCCCTGTAACAGCAGATGTTTGGGCTGAACATTCAGTCTGGACACAGGATCCTCAATTCTCTTTAGCTCTTCAAGGTGGAATAACAACTTTTCATGTTTTACCTGGTTCTGCAAATTTAATCGGCGGCAGAGGAACTACATTTAAAAATATTCAAAGCAATACCATTCAAGGGATGAAGTTTCCCGAAGCGCCTCATTCTTTAAAAATGGCTTGCGGGGAAAATCCTAAAAGAGTTTATGGAAGTAGAAGACAGGCTCCATCAACCAGGATGGGTAATATTGCTGGTTACAGAAAAGCTTGGATCAAGGCAGCAAAGTATCGCGAAAATATGAATTCATATGAATCTAAATCAGATGAAGCTAAAGAAATAGTTAGTCCCCCTACTAGGGACTTAGAATTGGATACATTGGCTGGAGTTCTTAATGGAGAAATCTTAGTTCAAAACCATTGCTATAGAGCTGAAGAAATGGCAATGATGATAGATATAGCTAAAGAATTTGGCTACAAGATAACTGCATTTCATCATGCGGTTGAGGCATATAAAATTGCTGACTTGCTTGCCGATAATAATATTTGTGGCGCTATGTGGGCAGACTGGTGGGGCTTTAAACATGAAGCTTATGACATGGTTCAAGAAAACATAGCTATTATTGATCAAGCTAGAAATGGAACAGGCTGTGCAGTTGTTCACTCTGATGATGCTATTGGTATTCAGCATCTGAATCAAGAAGCAGCAAAGGCATTGGCAGCAGGTAATCGAGCTGGTTTTGATATTTCAAAAGCTAGAGCTATGAAGTGGATTACTTCAAACCCAGCAAAAGCAGCTGGCATTGAAGATACAACCGGATCATTGGTTGAAGGAAAAAATGCTGATGTGGTTATATGGAATAAAAATCCATTTAGCGTTTATGCAATTGCTCAAAAAGTTTTTATTGATGGAAATCTAATGTTTGATAGAAGCCAGCCATCTTCAAAACCGGTATCTGATTTTGATCTTGGAATTATCAAACCTAATAAGAGTAGAACACAATGAAAAATTTAAAATTATTAACTGCTTTACTACTAATAAGTCCTTTGGTTATTCATGCTAGTGACCTGCTAATTGAAAATGGGACCATTCACATTGGTGATGGCTCTAAAGCCTTTGTCGGTGATCTTTATATTAAAGATGGTTTAATTAAGTCCATAGGTGATTTGAATGTTAAAGCTGAAAATACAATAGATGCCAAGGGAAAGATAATTACTCCTGGTTTTATAGCTCCAATGACAGCTATCGGAATAGTTGAGATAGGTGCGCTTGACGTAACTAGAGATGATGAATCGGATTATCTCAATATGGGCTTTAGTATTTTTAGAGGATTCAATCCAAATTCAACTCTTATTCCATGGAATAGATCTAATGGACTTACTTCGGTAATTACCCTACCCCAACAAACTTCAATGCCTCTTGCTGGCATGGGCTCTTATTTTATTTTAGATGGCAATATGAACATCTCAGGCAAACAAGATATGGTAATGCTTGGCAAAATGGGAGCCTCATCAGGATCGCGAAGTGAAGATCTAGATCTGTTGGAAAATCTTATTAAATTAGGAAAGCTCGCTAAAACTAAAAACTATGAGAAAGTTCTGGAATCACCTCTGGCAGAATTTTTTGAACTCCACCTCCAAGATATTGCTGCTTTAGATAAGTTAGCTAATAAAAAATTACCACTTATTATAGAAACTAATAGAGCAACGGATATAAAACATTTAATAGACATTAGGAATAAATATGACTTGAACTTAATCCTTGCAGGAATAGAGGATGCTCCATTGGTATTAGATGAGTTAGCTAAAAGTAAAATACCAGTCATTATTAATCCTATGGATAACATACCCAATTCATTCGATGAATTATCTAGCTCATTAGAACTTGCATCTATTTTAAATAAAGCAGGAATAACCATAATGTTTGATTCAGCAAGATCTCATAATTATCACCTTATAAGACAAGGAGCTGGAAATGCTGTTGCTTATGGAATGAATTATGAGGATGCTATAAGCGGATTATCTAAAAATGTAGCAGATGTCTTTGGAATTAAAAATAGAGGATCTCTTAAAAAAGGTAATTCTGCAGATGTTGTTATATGGGAATCTGATCCTTTAGAGCCATCTTCTGTGCCTATTTATGTCTTTATAAATGGTAAGCAAATTGACCTAACAACTAGATCTTCTCGCCTAAAAGATAGATATATTAAGAAATTAGGTAAAAATTAGTTTTTTTTTTAATTCTTATATCCAATAAATAGTCTCTAAAGACTTATTATTAAAGGTTTTTTGATATTTTTTAATACAAATTAATTAGTCAAATAAATAGCAATAAGTAATATATCCATATATTATATACATCTAATATTTCATTTTTAGGGGATTACCTATGAAAATTTTGTCTAAACTATTATTAAGCTTTGTAATAAGCTTTACTGCGTTTGGTTCTTTTAACCTTTCTGCTCAAGAAGTAGAAGAAGTTGTTGTAACTGCTACTAGAAGAGAAGAATCAGTTCAGAATCTTGCTCTTTCAGTTCAAGCTTTTGATGTTGGCGCTCTTGCTGAGAGTCAAATTACTGAACTTGCTGATTTATCAGATTATATGCCTGGCTTTAGTTATGCCCACGGTATTGGATCAGGATCTGGTGCTGGTATTCGTGGAACTGCAGGTGCAGCTATCGGAGCTGGAACTACCGCTTCTGTTCAAATGGCTATTAATGGTCATGGAATAAACGGAAGTGCATTCGGTGAAATTGGTTTTCTTGATGTTCAACAAGTAGAAGTGCTTGCAGGACCTCAGGGTACTTTATTTGGAAGAAATGCTGTTGGTGGTCTTGTTAATTTAGTAACTGCTAGACCTACTGCAGAAGCGGGTGGTTATGCAAACTTTGAATTAGGTAATTATGGCTCTGAAAGAGTCAGTACTGCTATGAATTTACCTTTTGGAGATAATGTAAGAACACGTCTTGCTTATTCTTCATTTGTAAAAGATGGTTGGATTAAAAATACTGGAACTGGCAACGATATTGATGGCAGAGATGCTTACGGTGTTCGTCTTTCAGTTGATGTTGATCTTCCTAATGACAGCATAATTAAATTCAATTCAGCTTACTATTCATCTGATGATAATAGATTAAATGTTGCTGGTACATATTGTGCAAGAGATGCTTTCTACGGTTGTAGTCCTTTTGAAAAAGGTAATCTAAATGAGCCTTATCACGTTGCTGGAACAATTGGTGGTCTAATTGATCTTCTAACATTCTTATCTCCTAGTGTTAACTATGATCCATATGCAAGCGCAGTTGGAATGGCGCCAGCTAGTATTGATACAGTACGTAAAAACTGGGATCCTAAAAGAACTCAGGTTGTTGAAAATACTCAAATTGAATATGTAAGAGAGCTTACTAACATGACTGTTAAAGCTAAATATTCATACTCAACAAGAGATTATCAGCACATTGATGATAACGATCACTCAATGGCTACTGAAGGCTTTATGACTGCTTTAGGTGCAGTTCCTGCATGGGATGTTCAGTTTGAATGTTTCCCTGCTTCTACTACTATGGGTTCTGAAGCTGTAGAGTGTGCTCAAGCCGATGGTGTAACTAGACAGTCTGAGATATCTTTAGTTTCTGATTTTGATGGTCCTCATAACTTTACTGCTGGTATTTACCAGTGGCAAGGAGATTTTGATAATGATTATCATGTTCAAACTTCTAGTTATCAAATGCTAAGAGACTTTGATCAACATCCTTATATGAGTTCATTGTTTGGTGGAGCACTTAATGACCTTGGTGGTATTGTTGCTTGGTCAGTATTCGGTGGAGTCTTTGGTGCTGTAGCTCCTGCAATTCCTGCGATTGGAATTCCAGCTGCTTTAGGATTAATTGTTCAAAATACTTTAGGTACATGTGCTGCTTATGGTGGACTATGTGAAAGATCTCTTCCAAATAAAATGGGTGGATTAATTACTGACCAAAATGGTGTTACAAAATCTACTGCTTTAATGGCTGAGTATTACTATCAGATGGATGATGCTACTAAATTTACTTTCGGTCTAAGATATAATGATAATACTTATGAAAGTACTATCTTTAGTTCACTTTCAGATATCTCAAATGCAAATTATGCATATCAAGGTCCTGATTATTCAAGAAGTAACCCAGGCACATCAAGATCGCAATCAGAGAACAGCGCTTTCACTTACAAGTTAGCAGTTCAGCGTGATCTTAATGATAACAGCATGGTTTACGCTTCCTACACTACTGGTCTAAAAGCTGGTGGAACATCTCCTAATGAATTCTCTATTCAAATCCCTTATGGTCAAGAAGAGTCTGCATCATTAGAGATTGGAACTAGAAATATCTTAATGGACGGCAGAATGCTATTAAATGCTACATTATTTGAAATGGATGTAACTAATGGTCAAATAGGTCTTATTTATAATGCCGGAGCTGTAAACAAAACATTTGATTATGTTAATACTGGTCTAGAAGGACAAATGAAATTCTTTATCTCAGATAATACTGAGTTAGATTTCAATTGGTTAGCTTTAGAATCAGAAATGGGCGAAGCTTTACAAGATAATCCTCTTAATCCTAACCAGGCTTCAGTAGTCTTAGGTAGAGGTTTTGCTACAGCTGGTTTAACTGGTTTACTTCAAGCAATAGGAATGGATGCAGCTACTGCTGCCGGGACTGCTGCTTATATTGGAACTTTATTACCAAATGCTGGCCTTACAAACTGGGCTTTAACAGATGCTGGTATTATTGGTTCTTATCAAGGAGCTTTAATTACTATTCCTGGACTATCAGCCATTACTCCGGTTCAGCTTCAAGGTAATAGATTCCCAGGTTCTACTGAATTGGACTATAACTTAGCTCTAACACATAGATTTGCCATGGAAGGCGGTGCTACTGATGTTAGGTTTACTTATGTGCATAAAGGACAAAGATTTGGATCTATCTTTAACGATGATAAATTCAGCGTTCCTGAGCAACAGTATATGGATATGACAGCTATTTATTCACCATCAAGTGAAGATTGGTATGCTGGAGCATATGTTAAAAATATAGGTGATAAGCGTCATCAAATAGGTGCAGAGCAAGCAAGTACACTTCAAGGTGGTATGGCTCAGGTTACTTATGCGCAACCTAGAACTTACGGTCTAACATTTGGAATGAATTTCTAATTCAATAGATCTAAATTTAAAAAGCCCAGTTAATCTGGGCTTTTTTTTGTCTGTAATTTTATTTACTAAGCGCTTGAAAGTTAATATGTTTATAACTTAATTCAACAGGTGTAACTAAGACTTCTGAGTAAACAGCAACCCAGTCTTTATGAAATGATACCTGATCAGTAAATGGCTCTATGAATAAAGTAACTGTATAAAGATCATCAAACGAGCCAGGAAGTTTTGTATTTCTAGCGTAATGGAAGCCTTCAACTAAATTAAGATGAGGAATTAGGTTAACTACGAGCTTCTCTCCTGATGTTTCATTTAATACAAGAGCAAATACCTCTAAATATGGAACAAAGGCCCCTGCCATTGCAGTATTTGAATGAGATGATAAATTAAAATTTATGAGAGCTTCAAGATGAATATCTGAATTATCATTTTGATTTATAATCATCCCTTTAGGTGAGCACTAGTATTTAATGAACAGATAATTATTAAAAGGAGTAATTTATTCATAAGAATCTTTAAAGAATGGTTATATTATTAATTGTTGATTTAAGAATACTATAAGCCGAAGTCGTCTCGTTCAATAGCTCAATTTCATTAATATTAAAGTGGAGTATTAACTCGTTACTATTATTTATTTTAGATTCTACTTTTCTACCATATGAAAAATTACTTTGAATAACAGTTGGGGTATTAGATACGTTTTTAATAATTTTGATTGATGGAAGTTTTAATATTTTATCTTGTTTAATAATCTTTTCTTCACCAGAGACAATGTGAGCTCCGCAGTATTTAATATCTGGAATGTTTAATGTGGCTATTGTCGATGTATTAGCCTTGCTATTGAGTATGACTCTATTAATAGATGTAACTCTAGTAATAGGAGTAATAGACGAATGACCAGCATTAACCCTATCTACAAAAGGAATCATGGGTAAATTAAGGTTATAAAAAAAATCGTGATATTTTTTATTACAAGGAAGTATTTCAACTGATCTTAAAATAAGATCCAATGAGGTAATTGTATTTTCTAATGCTATTGGACTAGTGCTAATAGACACATTAATGTCTATATAATTTTCAGGCTTAAGTAAAAATGTATCAGAGGTGTTAGAAGTGCAATTGCCTAATAAAACAATTACACACAAAGAGGCTAATAACCTACGAATTATCAACCACCCCCAGGTGCAGATGGTGTTCCTTTAAAGCAACCAATAATATAAGGAAAGGTAGCAGGAGTTATATGGTAATGATACTGAGAACCATCAGCGTGCTGATGCCCATTACATCTATCAAGGTACTGTGTTGAACCTGAATGTAAGCTTTCATTATATTGATATGCTTCAAAAGCATAACTTTGAGGACTCTGACCAGAGATTAAAGTATAACTACTTTGTAATTGAGTTAATGCTTGAGATGAATCTCCATCTGGATATTCCCATTGACCGTAAACTTTAAAACCATCAGCAGCATAACCCACAAGACCTGATGGGACAGTTTCATCAAGGCCAATAGTCCATGGCTCAGCAACAAGACCTTCGACTCTAAAGCAGATTTCTATTAATGTGTGCTCATGAAATGAATTGGGCGAAGTGTGACCTCCACAATTTCCTAATACAGCATTATAAATAGCATCCCCATAAGCTTCCCGAGCTGGCTGGGCAGCTTCGGTGGGACCATACCAAGGCAGTCCAGTGTTAGTGAAACCTAAGTATCCCAATTGAACATTGGCGCCATTATTAGGATTACCAATTAGCGTTACATCGCTAGCAATCTCAGGATTTAGTGTTATTGATTTAGATAAAGTAGCTTCATTTAATGCATTAGGTGTAGTGGCAATATAGGTGTAATGAGGAATAGCATTGGAGCTAATAGATAATTGAGTATCGGTGCAAGAAATACTTACATTAGGCATAACTGTATATGAGCCACCTGGACCAGGAGCTAAAGAAATATCTAAAAAACTAGCAGCAATTTCGTCTGAACATCCCGAAATAGAGATAGAACCTAAAGGTCCCCCACCGCCTCCGCCACCACCGCCACCAGTATTATCTGGAGCAGACGCAGAAGAGCCGCCACCACCGCATGATGAAATGATAAGCAAGGCCAATAAAGTGTGTAGTTGATTCATGTCAATATTATAGACATATTGTTTAAATAAGAGTTCGAAAAAATATTAAATATTTATAGAATCGTATGGATTTTCTATAACTAAATTATCTTGATAATTAACAGCATATGAATGTTTATTAGTTCCGAAATTTACAGACTTATATGATTCTTCATTAATAATATGTAAAGCTGCATGACCTTCAACGCCAATACAATCTTCGATATTATTATTTGCTAGCTGACCCTTAACATAAGGTCTTCTAGCTGGCTCCTCATCATAATGAGGACAGCATGTGCCTTTAACAAAACCAAGACAATCCATGATAGCTAAATCATCAGCCCATGAATCAGTGATACCTTTTTCAAACCAGCATATAGCGCCAGCACTTACGCCGCACATAATGACCCCGTTCTCATAAGCTTCTTTAAGAAGACTATCTAAGCCCCAATCCTTCCATACAGCCAACATACTTTTAGTATTCCCACCACCAACAAAAATAATATCTTGTTTTTTTATATGCTCTTCTAGGTTTATAGTTCTTTTAAAAAAATCGATATGAGTTGGATTACATTTAAGCTTAGTAAAAACATCATAAAAATTTACTTTATAGGCATCATTATCACCAGTTGCAGTTGGAATAAAGCATACATTTGGATTCTCTTTATTTTGCTGATCAACTATATATTTCTCTATTTTTCTATCTGAAGGGTTTCTTCCAAATCCACCTCCACCAATTGCTATTATTTGTCTCATAATTACTTAATAAGTTTTTTTATTTCTTTTATATGTTCTGTTGTAGTCCTGCAGCAGCCGCCTATCACATATGCTCCGGCTTCAACCCACTCCTCAACATATCTCCTGTATTCAACATGGTCAATAGGCTGTTGATTATGATAATGATATTCATCTGCATCACTGACAAAGCCTTCAAGTGCGTTTTTCTTATAAATAGATGAATTAGCATATATACCAAATTTATTTTGATCTTGTAGCTTTATAATAGCTTTAGATGCTGTATCAGCATGAATACAATTAACTAATTGGCACTCGATATCCAAATCAGCGCCTTTTAAGATTGCATCCTCCAGAAGTTCTGTACTAGGCAGTCTATTGAGTTTATTGCCTCTTGTTGTCCAGCTTAACCAAACTCTTGAAGAATATTCTTTTGCAATAGTAGCAGCAGTAATACCCTCGTATATTGATGCCATTGTTTCGCAAATAATAACATCAGCGTTGTCCTTATAAACTTCACCTAACGACTTATAAAATTCTCTTAAAGGTTTTCCACTTGCACTTAGATCAGGTCTAAAAGTTACATGAATTGGAGGATAGCAACCAGCTATCAAGGTATCTGTATTAGTTTCAGATATAGCTTCTTGGCATAATTCTAATGCGCGCTTTGCTAAGTCAATATATGAGGGAGCTGAGGGTTCTCTTTTGAGTAACTCAGGAGTCGCTTGGTAGTTAGAGGTTGTAATAACATCAGCACCTGCTTCAATATTATCTATATGGATCTGCTTTATCACTTCTGGATTATTTATTAATGAGTAAGCTGACCATATTGAAGTTTTAAAACTTGGTAAGTATTCACCTCTATTTTCTAATTCTGTGCCAAGAGCTGAGTCTAAAATTAATGGTTTCATATATAAATAGGTTTATGGATTTGGGGAATTATAAGGGAATAGAGCATTAAGATTTAGAGTTTTTATTAAATGCAATAATTTTTTGTTTCCACTTATTGGTAAAAGAATCAAATTCATGACCTTTAACTGTAAATTCCTTAAAAATTAAGTCTCTATCTATCATTAAAATAACGACCTGTTTAATATTAGTATCAAACATTACATTATGTGCATTTGCATAAGCGCACCCCTGAAGAAAATAATCTTCTATCCATTCGCGGCGTTTTATTTTTTTAGCAGTTTTAAAATCAATAATAGATGGTACTCCTCTAACAAGACCAACACAGTCTGCAGTACCGGCATACAATCCATCAAGTATAAGACCAACCTCAAGCCCCCAGGCCTCATCGATAGGCTCCAAACCATCACTAATAAACTTCTTGGTAATACTTTTTGCAATAAGATCTGTTCTAGAATCAGAAAAAGTGTCCCATTCATTACCGTGCAAATACTCCTCTATTGATTCATGAACAGCTGATCCAATATCAGTACTTTCTTTTACAACTCTCTCAGCTTCTTTTTCACCAACTCTTCTTTTCCATTGCTCAATACCTGTTTTGGTAGATGTTCCAGAAAGGATAGTGGTTACACTGGGAACCGGAGTGCCGGTGCTATCAATATAATGACGCCCTCTATCTAGATCAACTCGCTCTAGGTCAGGATAATCGTATTTGTTTTCAATCATTTTTCAATCCCACCTGTAAATAGTTTTTCTAATGGCTTTAGATCATCTTCAAAATTCTTCCAATAATCAAGTCCGGATTTATAGATTGGTTGTCTTACCTGCGCTGCACTAGGAGTTTTTACCGGTCTTTTAGATTTATAAAATTCTAAACATTGAGATTCAAATGGAAGCTCGCAGTAATTAAGAAGTTTAGTAATCTCTTCCTCTGTATTAGTTATCATATTTGAATATTTAACTGTGTATATTTCGTCAGGATAGATATCGTGCCAATGATTCATAAGCTTAATATAATCATTATAAAATAAACCTAAATCTTCAAGATCATATGTAAAGAGCTGACCTTTAGCAAAAAATTGCTTAAAACAACTAAAGGAT
>Ga0209816_1000872_pt1 | contig 22922 bp, 20 predicted proteins | sample CoawatmetaG01DNA_FD_187509 | JGI IMG/M metagenome (GOLD analysis project Ga0209816, IMG submission 187509) | Marine microbial communities from the West Antarctic Peninsula - Coastal water metaG017-DNA (SPAdes) (version 2) | ecosystem: Environmental > Aquatic > Marine > Coastal ...
ACAGTATTGTGTGCTCTGGTTTTTCTCTGGTAGCTCCTTTTTTCTGACTCTTCATACAAAGAAATCCCTGAATTAACAAAAACTCTTTGATTGAGTATGGATAATTCAAAAGACAATGTATCTGCATGACCGTGGCCAGGTATGTAGTCTGGACCAATTGGGCCAATGTCACAAATTAGCTTAAAATTCTTAGATAAAATAATCCCATAACCCGAATCTTTTAGGTGGGTTGTTCCTGTCTCTTTTTCTCTAACTGGCTTTATACCTAGAAGAGAGGAGTAAGTTTCTAGAAGGTCGGGGTTTAGTGCTATTTTTAAAGTACTGTCATTGAAGAAAGATATCTGACCGTCTGGATGGGACATTTTATATAGCCAATTCATAGATTTTGGAACTGCGTTATTAAGAGAGTCTATAATTTTTAATAGTTCTGAATCAGGAAAAGTCTTATGAAGATTAATTAAGTCGAGCAAGTCTTCAATCATATTGCTGTGATACATTGGACTTAATTCAAAGTTCCCGCCATCATTTAAGATTTGTTCCTCTATTTCTTTCCTTAAAATTTTTACTCCCTTCTTTAACCACTGTTCTGCTTCTTTATTTTGTAAGAATAGGCCAGCGAAACATAAGGCTTTTGCATTCCTGAATAAATGATTGCCATAAAGATGATATTCAATGTTTCTATATAGGTGGTTAGCTTGAGAGTAAATGCTGTCAGTCGCAGTTTTGGATAAGTGATTTCCATTTAAAGAGAATTTTATCCAGTTAACTAACCTTAATGATGTGGGGTAGGGGTCCCATGACGGTACATGGGTTCTAGTATTAGATCTTACCCATTTTTCAATTATGCCATTAACATAATTTGATTCATCTCCGTAAAGTAAATCTGAAGCATAATCAAAGTAGTTTACATGATAAGTCCAAAGGAGACTTTTATCCTCAGGGTTCCAATCATCAACTTCTCCCTCTACACCCAATAAATTAATGGAGTTTTTATTAGTTAATTCACTGTGCTTAAAGTTTTTAAATTTTACCCAAACACCTCCGGGCTTTCTAATCTGAGCTTCTTGTAACCTTATATTATTTGAACTAAAGGAGACTACCTTAAGTCGATAAAAGACCTGCGATAATCTCAAGTATTTTATGGTATTCCAGTAAAGTAATAGCTGTTTTAGAAATCCCATGACAGAGCCCATTATCCCGCTTTCTGTAAAAAAAGTAATGAGTTTAATATCTTAAAGATTCTGCTATATCTATGGTTATTTTTGACACTTCAATTATGTCTTCAAAAGAAATTGGAGCTAAAGAATTATTCTTTACAGAGTCTAAAAATTCTTTAACGCACGTTTCTTGTCCTTTATCTTGAGAGTAAGTTTTGTAATTCTTAAAATTCTTCCATCCATGACCTATCAATTCTTTAAAATTATTAAGTTGCAGAGTGCTATTGCCACAAAATACTTCAATCCTTTCTTTCTGAGATGGGCCTCCATTTGAAAAATAATGTATAGATCCAATAGAGCCATTTTCGAATTCAAGATTAATTATTGCCCTGTCATCACGCTTAGAACTCTTATCTTTATCCCTTGCCTTAATTGCTGACCATGATTTAAAAGTGCTTCCGGACAGATACCTCATTAAGTCCAAGTAGTGGCACGCTTCTCCTATAATCCTTCCTCCACCAATACCTTTATTTTGAGTCCAGTGTTCATCAGGTAGATACCCTGCGTTCATGGTAAAGACAAAGCATTTAGGGCTCTTTTTAGTATCAAGCAGCGATTTCATTTTTTGTATATGAGGAGAAAATCTTCTATTAAAGCCAACCATCACTAAGGGCTTGTTGGTCAATCCCGCATAGGTCGATTCAATGCTTTTAATTTCGTCATGATTAATTGCTAAAGGCTTCTCTATAAATATATTTTTTCCTTTTTCTAAACCAGCTATAAGCTGTTCTGCGTGCAAGTCATGTCTAGTTGCTATAACTAAAGTGTCAGTTTCATCGGTCAGTGCATCTTGTATGTTTGTGGACGCTATCTCAAATCCAAATTTCTTACCAGAATGGACACCATTTGAACCTTCACTGGTAACGATTGTTTTTAAAGTTGCCTTATTTTTTTTAAAATTAGGAATTAGAAATCTTGATGCATAATTACCTGCGCCAAGAAATGACACACAAACATGATCGTTGTTTTTTGTCTTTAATCTTTGAGAAATTCTAACTTTTGAACTGTCTTCTAAGGGTTCTGTTTTATCTTCATATTTTAAAAGAATGCCAAGGGCTTTTTCATTATCTAAGGTTTCATAGGCTTCCTTAACCTCATCTAGTTTAAATCGATGAGTAATTAGAGACTTTGTATTGATTAGACCACTTGAAAGAAGTTCTAGTATGGTTTCAAAATTTCTTTTCTCAGTCCATCTAACAAACCCAATTGGGTAATCCATTCCTTGATTTTCGTAATTTTCTTCGTACCTTCCAGGACCGTAAGAGCAAGAAACTTGGAAAGTAAGCTCTTTTTCATAGAAGTCTTCTCTTTTTAAATCAAGTCCAACCACTCCAATAAGTACTATTTTTCCTCTTTTTCTACAAAGACTTGCTGATTGATGCACAACGTCATTACTTTTTGTACTAGCAGTGATCAAAACAGCATCCACACCAAGATTTTTAGTAACTTCGTTACAGTATTCTAGAGGGTCTTCTCCTTGAGATATGTTTACAACTTCTGCCCCAAATCCTTTAGCTAATTCACATTTTGAATTATCTATATCTATGCCAATAACTCTACAGCCATTAGCTTTTAAGATCTGGACTGCTAGCAAGCCTACCAATCCAAGACCTGTAACAACTACAGTTTCACCTAGGGTAGGTGAGATTAATCTTATTCCTTGCAAGGCGATAGAGCCCATAACCGTAAAAGTAGCTGCCTCATCATCCACATTCGGAGGAATTTTAGCTGTTAAGTTAAATGGTACTCTCGCCACATCTCCATGGTTGGCATTGGAAACAATTCTATCTCCTAATGAGTAGGAAGTATTACCAGTATCTAAAACTTTTCCAACATGACAATAACCCATCTTAGTTGGGTTGTTAAGAACAGAATTTACGGCCTCATAAGTTGAAGAAAAACCGTCAGTTTTTAACTTATTTATTACTGTCAGAACTCTCTCTGGATGGCTAATTGCTTTACCTAAAAGGCTAGACTTTCCAAAGTCAGTTAGCATTTTTTCGGTTCCTTTTGAAATAAGAGATTTTGTTGCGCCGATTATTAGCTCACCTTTTTTGCTCATAGGGGAGGGTACCTCCAGCAGATCTGGAGAGCCTGTTTTCATATTTTGAAATACTTGCTTCATTGAACTATTTAGATTGTTGAAATAAAATTCTTATAAACATTAAATGCCTTTCATTTTAGAAGAAATAACCTTTTCTACAACATCTATCATCTTTTGCGCTTGCACGTCTCTTCTAAAACTTTTTGATGCAACTAATGAATTCATTGCATAATCCTTCATTTTTTGTGGGTCAGACATAACCTCAATTACGGATTGGGCCAGAGCTTTCGGATTGCCAGAAGGGATACAAACACCACATTTATATAAATTTATCAGTTCTGACGCTTCTCCTTGAGGGGACACTAACAGAATAGGCAAACTAAATGACATCATCTCAAATATTTTAGAAGGGATGGTGGTTTTCCAAACAGGACTGCTATTTAAATGGGCTATCCCTATGTTAAAACTAGACATGTACTCAGGAATTAGTTCTTTAGGTCTACTGCCAAGAAAAATTATATTATCTAGATGTCCGCTTCTTTTTTCTAAGTCTTCCTTGTTGTCACCCTCTCCTATGATCACAAAACTAACATTATCTATTTTTTTTGTATGGAGTATTTCTGCAGCTTCAACGAGATTAATTAAACCTTGAGCTTTTCCTAAAGATCCTGCATATCCAATTATAAATTTATTTTCTAAATTATATTCTTTTCTTAAATTTACAGTTTTTTGAAGCACTTCCCTTGCCTTGTTAACCCCGTTCTTTATTACGTATATTTTTTCTTTGCTTATACCTCTTTTGGAGATTTCCTTCTTAAATCCTTCAGTGAGAACTACTATTGCGTCTGATCTTTTATAAATAAATTCTTCTAATCCCAGAAAGAAAGTAAAAAATAAAGAGTTATCTTTTATTGTGCCTTTTATGGAATTGGTCCAGATATCTGCAACTTCTAATACAAAAGGAACCCTTTTAATTTTAGAAAGAATAAGGCCAGAGAAGCTACAAAAGAATTGAGGAGTTGTCGCTATGATAATCGATGTTTTCTTTTTAAGGAGACCACCTAGAAAAGCAGAAATCATAAAAGATATTTGATGTAGGGCTCTAAAAAAAATTCCCCTCCTTTTGGGTACGTATGTTTTTACTCTTAGTACTTGCAAACCACCTTCTTCAGAATCTTTGTACAGCTTATCTGAATAACCAACATGGTCTTTACCTCGATGCCTATTAGGAAAAGAGGTTATAAATTGTGTGTTATAACCCCAATCTTTCCAATAGAGTCCTCTTTCATAGACTCTTATGGCAGCAGCAAAATTTTCAGGTGGGTAGTTTTCTGAGATAAAAAGAATAGAGGGTTTTTGATTAGTCATTCCAATTGCCCAGGACCAAAATAATAGAATACAAAAATCATTGGCAGAATGGCTGTAAAGAAAATATAAAAACTAATTTCAGGGAAAAAGACAGAAGCTGCACTCGCAGGTATGGTCCATAGACATTGTAATAATAGGTAGGCTTTTGATGGTGCGCTGTGATCATTAGTTTTGACTACTAATTTTTGATATGCATGAAGCGCATGCCTTCCAGATAGAACATTCTCTCTTCTCCAGAGTCTCACAAAAAGAGTCACGGTGGTTTCTGTTAAAAAGAGGGATAGCAGAATTAACCAAGTCCATAGCGAGATTTGGTCTTTAACAATTGAGGTGGTCATAAATATTACAAATAAGGACCCAAGAAATAAAGAACCGCTATCTCCCATAAAAATTTTTGCTGGTGTCCAATTAAATTTCAGGAAGCCCAAACTCACAGATGCTAGGATCCATAAAATAAATGCTGAAGGAATTTCTCCTGCTAGATAAAAATAAACACCTGATACTATGGATATTAGAAAAGTATTGCTTATCAATAGACCGTCAGCACCATCGATAAAGTTAAACGTATTAATTACCCATATGAAGAATAGCGAATATGCAAAAACTATGATGTACGGAAGTGGATTTGTAAGATGAGAATAATACAGGTGAAGATCAAAAGTATAAATAATGAAAGTTACGAACAATATTTGAGCCAATATTCTTAATAAAGCACTCAAACTAAACAAGTCGTCAAGAAACCCAATGAAAGCCATTGTCCCAGCACCAAAGAATAGAGTAAATAAATAAGATGATGGAGTGTCGTTTTGATAATTTAAAACCAATATCATTAGAAGGAAAGAAAAAGCCATGGCTATTCCGCCCGATGTTGGAACTATTTTATTAGGAACCTTAAGACCATTTTCTTTAGATAAGAAATTATATTTATCTGCTAACTTTTGATGGAGTGTTAAAAAAATAATTGATACAAAGAAGCTCGTCACTAAGGTTAATAAATTAAAAAGTAATGAGTCCATGTACCAATTCTATTAAGTAAAGATCCCAGCAACATCAAAGGTTAGTTTTTCAATTGTTTGTTCCCTTTTTATTGATTTAAAATTCTTATGATTGACTAGAAATATCACCACATCTGCTTCTTTTAAAGCTAAGTTTTGATCCGATAATTCGGTGTTAAGTTTATTAAATCCCTCTGGGAGGTTATCGATATTTGGTTCTACTATATGGTGTTTTTTAAAATCCATTAGATTGAGCTTTTTAGATATTTCTAAAGAAGGACTTCCTCTCAAGTCGTCTATATCCGCTTTAAAAGAAAGACCAAAGGTAGCTAAGGTTAGTTCGGAGTTTTTTTTATTCAGATTATTAATCTGTTCTTTAATTTTATTTACTAGATAGACAGGTTTATTGTCGTTGACCTCTCTTGCAGATTTAATGAGTTTTGAAGATTTAGGCGAAGAATCTATAATAAACCAAGGATCCACTGCTATACAGTGACCACCAACCCCCGGACCCGGTGATAATATGTTTACCCTTGGATGTTGGTTTGAAAGATTTATTAGTTGCCAGACATCTATATTTAAATCATCGCATATGAGAGAAAGCTCATTTGCAAAAGCTATATTTACATCCCTAAAAGAGTTCTCGGTTAGCTTGCTTAATTCAGCTGTTCTGCAGTCAGAAACTAAGCAGTCGGCCTTTACAAATCTTTTGTATAACAATAAAGCCTTTGTTGAGCATGAACTTGAAATACCACCAATTATTCTATTGTTATGTACAAGCTCTTCCAGAACATTTCCGGGTAATACTCTTTCAGGGCAATATACAATTGAAATGTCATTATTGCTGTCCTCACCAAATACAGGAAAAGTTAAATCTGTTCTCAATTTTTGAAGGAGTTTTAAGATTCCTTCAGTTGTACCAACGGGGCAAGTTGATTCAAGAATCACTAAATTACCTCTTTTTAAATGAGGGGCTAATGAGTTAACGGCTTGTTCCACAAACGAAAGATCAGGTTTATGATCCTTTTTAAAGGGTGTTGGGACGGCAATGATAAAAACATCAGACTCACTGACTTGTTGAGTGGCAATTAATTTACCATTATTAACTGTTTCTTTAACCAACATCTCAAGGTTGGGCTCAACAATATGAATCTTTCCTGCGTTTATTGTATTCACAACATGAGGATTTATATCAACCCCGTTTACTTCCATGCCATGAGATGCCATAACGGCAGCTGTTGGTAGTCCTATATAACCAAGGCCAATGATAGATACTTTCAAGCTCTCTCCTCATTTAAGATTTTTAAAATCATGGAGCTTGATTTGCCATCTCCATAAGGATTATAAGATTCGGACATAATTTTATAAGTTTTATGATTGGTTAATAATATATTGGCATTATTAACTATTTCATCACTTTTAGTTCCAACAAGTTTTACAGTACCTGCTTTTATAGCTTCTGGTCTTTCTGTATTTTCTCTCATTACCAGAACAGGCTTCCCCAAGCTAGGGGCCTCTTCTTGAATTCCCCCGCTATCCGTAAGTATCATATAAGAGGCCTCCATTAATTTAATGAAAGGCAGGTAGTCCAATGGCTCTATTAAATGTACGTTCTTTATGTTGTTTAATATTTCATTGACTGGTTTTTGAACGTTTGGGTTGAGATGAACTGGGTAAACTAGCTCTACATTCGGATGCATTTCACTTATTTTTTTTAATGCTTCACATATATTTTTAAATCCGTCACCAAAGTTTTCCCTTCTATGTCCGGTTATTAAAATAATTTTATTTTCTGTTGTTTTATTTTTTCTTAAAAAAGGAAGTTGTTCTTTAACTTTCAGAGGATAATCAATGGAAGAAATTCTATTTCTGGCATACAAAAGGGCATCAATTACTGTATTGCCCACTACATAAATTTTATCGCCATCCACACCTTCACTTATCAGGTTATTCCTTGCATTCTCTGTGGGAGCAAAATTAAATTCCGCTATTTTAGAAATAGTCTGTCTATTGAACTCTTCTGGGAAAGGAGACCTAATATCATAAGTTCTGAGACCTGCTTCAACATGACCAACTGGAATATTCATATAAAATGCAGCTAAAGCAGCACACATTGCGGTTGTAGTATCTCCGTGCACTAAAACTAGGTCAGGCTCTTCTGAGAGAAGTACTTCCTTCAGTCCTTTCAGCACTTTTTCGGTCACATCAAAAAGATCTTGGTCAGCCTTCATTACATTTAAGTCAATATCTGGTTGGATATCAAAAACGTCTAAGACTTGATCAAGCATTTGTCTGTGTTGTGCCGTTATACAGACTTTAATATCAAAATGAGGTTTTAATGCGTTAACAACTGTAGCCATCTTTATCGCTTCAGGTCTTGTTCCAAAGACAATTAGTATTTTATTTATCAATAAAATTACCTCTTATTCATTATGAATCATGTGCTTCATAAGGCACTAATTCCTTTGTTTTCAAAAACATTTTCCTTATACCAATCATAGGTTTTTTTAATTCCCTCTGAAAGGCCAATCCTCGATTCATAATTCAAGAGTTCTTTGGTGAGTTTCATGTCTGGAGCTCTTCTTGATGGAGAGCCCGGAGCTGCTTCAGCTGGGCTAATGTGAAGCTTCTTTCCGACAGTGTTATGACACTCTTCCACTAACTCTTTTACTGTAATTTCTGGAGACTGTGAACCTAGATTAAGTGTTTTACCTTCACATTTTTTATTTTCTAACATTAAGAATAACATTTCTACTGCATCTTCTATAAAGCAAAAACTTCTAGTGTGATTTATTGAAAAGACGTCTATTGAATCTCCTGGCTTTGCTAGGTACGCTTTTTCTAGTTGTTCAGGAATAACATGAACCATACCCATTCTGGGTCCATAGACATTATGAGGCCTAAAGATGGTAAAAGGTGTCCCTGAATTCTGACATAAAGCTTCGCCGTATAGTTTGGAAAGCATATATGATGTTCTGGGCTGAGATAAATCAGTAACTGAAAGAGGGGTGCTTTCTGGGGTAGGAACTTTAATATCAAAGTGCTGCAAGGTGCCAGCATAAATCTCACTTGTTGATGCGAAGAAGAGTCTAGAAAAGTTTGAACTTTGTTCTTTAGACAATTTTAAAATGTTAGCTAGCATTCTGACATTATCATAAAGCACCTCAAAGGGTCTATTAAGGACATGAACAACTCCTATGATGGCTGCTAGATGAAATATGCAATAATAATCGCTGTCCAACGACATAACCTCATCCTCATTTAGAAGGTTCAAAATTTTTAAAGAGACGTTTTGATTTTCTAGAGCAGATTTTAAGAATTTATCGTTCACTCCTCTTTCAAAATTATCTACTATATCGACATGATAACCTTCTAAAATAAGGCGATTAGTTAAATGTAGTCCTATAAATCCTACACCACCTGTTATAAGTATTTTTTTAGTCATAATCCGTTTGCTCTTCCGATAGTTTCTATTTTCATTCCTGTTTCTTTTAGTATTGCTCTTTTTTCGTCATCTATTACTAAATTTGCATCAAGGACAACAGTTTCTTCATTGAGCCATTCAATTAAATCTAATTCTTTGTATTGTTTATGTGGGACTGTAAAAATAATTGCATCAAATTCAGTGCTGTCAGGCAGTGTATTGTCTAGGCTAATTTTTAATTCTTCCCAATAAGATAAATATGGATCATGGCATGTAATTATTGCCTTGGCTTTATCCAACTCTTTAAACAACATTTCCGAGGGGGAATTTCTTGTGTCTCCTACGTCCTGTCTATAGCTTACCCCGCAAATTAGAATTTTTTTATTCTCAAGACTGCCATCTAGCAAAGCTGTAATTCTTTTTACAGTGTGCATTGGCATGTTGTGATTTGTGTTCACTGTCAATTTTGAAAAAGGGAAAGGGATATTTTTTTTAAACAGTTGTTCTACTGAAGCTGGTGTGAGTGCAGGGTCTTTAGTTAAGCAGTAACCGCCAACACCCAATCCAGGCATCATTATGTTTGAATGAGTAGGTCTTTTTTTAATGGCTTTAATTATCTCAAACAGGTCCAAGCCAATTTCTTCTGCATACTTTGTCCATTCATCTATGAAGGCAATATTGACTGCTCTGTATGTGTTTTCCATAACTTTTGCAGTCTCTGAAGCTGTCATTGAAGAAAGTCGCGTTAAAGGAAAGTCTTTGATATTGACCACTTTAGATAGGAATTCTTCACATTTATCTCCAGCTTCCAGAGTATGGCCTGCAAAAACTCTCCAAAAATCTGTTATGGAAGATAAATAATCTTCTCCTGGCATAACCCTTTCATAGGCATGTGCTACATGGATTTTTGATATATCTATATTCCTTTTTCTTAGTTCGAACTCCAAAGCAGGAATAACAATTTTTTCGCATGTGCCTGGCGGCACTGTAGTTTCAATTATTATCAAAGTACCCTCTTTAACTTGTCTACCTAAATTTTTGATTGCCATCTCAAATTTATCGAAGGTCAATAGAGGTTCATCATCCAGATAAGGTATGTCTAAAGGTATATCAACAACAATAATATCAGCCTCACCAAACCTATTTTGTTCAAATGTTGCATCTAAATTCCCTTGTTTTGAACAATCTGAAATTGTACTAAGTAATTTCTGATCACTAGTGGCAAAGGGAAATAGACCTTCATTGATTGATAAGACTCTCTGCTTACCTATATCACTTTTAAGATCAACTCCTGTAACTGAGAAATAAGGATTACCATTTGTATCTTTTGAAGAAGCAATAGCAGTAGCCATCGCAGAACCTACAAAACCTAAACCTTGTACAAAAACTTTTTTCATTGATAATTTGAACTTATAAATTTAATTAAAACTGATACAAACTGTATTTTATCATCTCATCAGAGCAGCAGATTAAGTTTTTAATAATTCTTTGAATAAAGAGTCATGTTCTATGGAGCTTTTTGACCATAAATAATTATCACGGACTGTTTGCTGCAATTTTAGACCCATGGGAGTTAAGCGATCAGGGTCCTTTAACATTTTATCCAATCCTTCAGAGATTCCTCTTATATTTGCTTCCACTACAAAGCCTCCGCCCACTTCTTCCACTTCATCAAATCCACATTGGTCGGTTATCAGCGCAGGCTTAGCTGAAATACCTGCTTCAAGTACCACAATAGACATAGCTTCTTTGCGGGAAGGGACACATAGAAATAATGAAGAGTGAATAATAGCAGCCTTATCAGCTTTACTCACATAACCTAGGAAATGAACCTTATCTGCAATTGATTCATTTAAAACTATTGCTTTAAGGTCGCCCAGCATCCCTTCATCTGGCCCTATAAGAACTAGATTGATATTTGGAAATCTCTTGTTTATTTGGCAAAAAGCCTTCAAAAGAATGTCTGGAGCTTTTATTGGATTCAGTCTTCCTATGAATAAAACATAAGGAGTATGTCCAATTCCAAGTCTGGTTTTAAAAGAATCATCTGTTTCAGCGGAGTACTCCTCTTCATTAATTCCATTAGGTAGGTGTGCAACTTTTGATTCATCAACGCCATATGTCTTTAACGCAGGCAACTCCCCAAGGGTCGCTAAAATATTTTTTTGTGCATTTCTAATAATTTTTTTACCAAATATTATATTGTAAATTTTCTTAAAAAAATTTGATCTTCCAAATATTGGCAAGGCACCTAAAGGTGTCACAACATAAGGTTTATTATTGAGCCTTATCAGAACGTAAACAATCGCATTCAAAACCGTCCAATGGCTGAATAGTTGAATTATTTCTGACTCCTTAACTGCGTTATTTATTTTTCTTAAATCAGGCCAAGGAATATAGAATCTTTTATTTATACAAGAAATCGCAATAAGATCTAAGTCTAGTAAAGATTTATTCTCTGATTGATCTAGATGTATGTCAGTGGTTAGCACTTTCACATTATTGCCCAAAGCTCCTAAATGAAAACTTATCTGACGAGCTCTTTCTGCAGCACCTCCCCCAGTTTTCTCATCTACATTTTCAATTACATTTAAAATTTTCATTTCTTTCTTTTATATTAGTTACAATGTAAAAAAATAAAAAAAGAAATTTCTATGGGCCTTGAGCTAAGCGGATTATTTATTATTGACATATTCCTTTTGCTTGGTTTGTTATTTCTACCATTGCCTACGACGCCTTACATCTTATATTTATTTACTGCCAATACAATAATAGAAGCAGGGTTAATATTCTTTTTTGCAACTACGTTTAGAGATTTTATAGCCTATTATTTAGGGTATTTTTCTCGAATTATACCTTTCAATAATTATCTTACGAAGTTAAATTTAAACAAGAAAAATTTTTTTGAGAAGATTAAGGATAAAGTCAAAAAGTTTACAGAATATGCAAAAGAGAAATTAAAGGAATGCAATACGAGAGATGTAATAGTTGCTAGGTGGCTGGGTGTACACCCAATAATTATTGCATTCGGTCTTGGTAGGCTTTCATCAAGAATAAAGCTTTTTTTCATCCCTAATACATTTTATGTTCTGATTGATGTCGCATTTTATTGGCTTTTATTTGGTTCTGGAAAAATTGTCCTGAATTATTTTTTCCCTGAATTGTCTATCGAAGAATTTTTAAATACAGAATATATTTATTTAATATCAGTCATAAGTATTATCTTATTTTATCTCTTATACGGACTCTATAAGTGGAGATCTAACGAGACTAAGAATTAATACGTTGTGGTAAAAAATAGATGATAAAGATAACTAGATGTTCTAACTGCATTATGGACACTACCGATAGTCAAATTTCTTTTGACAGTAAAGGGTTTTGTGATCACTGTAATAGGTTCTATAAACTACATGAATTAACTTGGAATAGGGCTTTAGGGGGTCATCGTATTGGTGAATTAGAGAAGATAGCAGACCAAATAAGAAAAAAGAGAGGCACTAATAAATATGATTGCTTTTTAGGACTTAGTGGTGGGTGTGATAGTTCTTATCTACTGCATTATGTAGTAACTGAATTAGGGCTAAGACCTTTAGTTTTTCATGTAGATACAGGTTGGAATTCAAAAGAAGCAGTAGAAAATATTTATAATTTGATCACTAAATTAGGATTGGATCTTCAAGTAAAAGTTATAGATTGGGAGGAAATGAGAGAATTGCAATTAGCATTCTTTAAATCTGGCCTTTCCAACATTGATGTTCCTCAAGACCATGCCTTTATGGCAACTCTTTATGATTTTGCAGAGGATAATAATATTAAATATATATTAAATGGTGGCAATATATCTACTGAGGCTGTTTCAGTGCCTTTGGAATGGATGTACTACCAATCTGACGTGTCTTTATTGAGAGATGTTGGAAGGAAATATATGAAATATCCGTTGAATAAATTTCCTACAAGTTCTGCATTAAACCATAGACTAAATTTACGTTTCAGAAAAGGTATTAAGGTTTTAAAGGCTCTTGATTATATTCCATATATTAAATCAGATGCGGAGTTAGTCCTAAAGAAAATTTATGGTTGGAATTCTTTTCCTAATAAGCACCATGAATCTATCTTTACAAGATTTTATGAAGGGTACTGGCTTCCAAAAAGGTACAACTTCGATACTAGAAAAATTACACTTTCAAGCATGATACTTACTGGTCAAATTTCAAGAAATGCTGCATTGGAGAAAGTCTCAAGAGCTGCTCTATCTGAAGAAGAGTCAGAATTAGAAATATCTTATATTGCTAAGAAACTAGGGATTTCATATGAAGAACTTAAAAAAATGTTGTCTATACCATTCAAGACGTATAAGGATTTTAGAAATCAGAATTTAATATATAGATCGGGTGCTTGGGCATCATATATATTCCAGCAAGATGTCTCTGGGGCGAAGAGGTGATTTCAATCATCAACTATGGAGTAGGCAATGTGGCTGCCTTTAGATCTGCTTATCAAAAATTAGGAATTGCTTCCGAAGAAGTTAATAAACCTTCAGATTTAAAAAATCCTACCCATATTATACTTCCTGGAGTGGGTTCTTTTGAGGTAGCGATTGATAAATTAAATTCATCTGGGTTTGTGGGGCCATTAAGAAATTTAGTAATTCAAAAGAAGATTAATATTTTGGGGGTATGCGTAGGTTTTCAGATGATGGGGAAATCTAGCGAAGAAATGCCATCAAAAAAAGGGCTAGGTTGGATTGATGCAAAAACCGTAAAAATGGTTAATAAAGACGAGGGAGTAAAATTAAATTTACCTCATATGGGGTGGAATAGCATCATCAGAAAATTAGAATGCCCACTTCTTGATGGAATTGAGAGCAATGATTTTTATTTTCTTCATTCGTACAATGTTAAAATTAATGGTCAAGATGGTGTGTCTTCTATTTGCAATTATGATGGAGAATTTACAGCCTCAGCATCAATAGGAAATATTTTTGGTACCCAATTTCATCCTGAAAAAAGTCATAGTCAGGGGCTGAGGCTTCTCAAGAATTTTGCTCTTACATAATTTATAGAGCATGAATACATTAAAGCCTCGGATGTCTGTTTTTTTGATGATTCATCAGAATGTTTTGTATAAATCTTTCCAATTTTCAGACTTTATTTATATGGGAGATCCACTTAATGCGGTAAGGATATTTAATGGCTTTGAGGTGGACGAATTAATTATTATTGACATAGATGCTTCTGTTAATTCTAGAGGACCTAATTTTGATCTTATATCTGCTATTGCGTATGAAAGCAGAATGCCCTTGTGTTATGGAGGGGGCATTTCTAGCGCGTTAGAAGTTAAAAAAATCATTGAAGCTGGAGTTGAAAAAGTCTCAATTAGTAGCTCAGCTGTTAAGAATCCAAAGCTCATTAAATCTATCGCAGAGAATTTTGGAAGCCAAAGTATTTCCTGTTGTTTAGATATAAAAAAACATGTTCAAAAGGGATCTTATAGAGCTTATACACATAACGGTACTGAAGAAGTGGATAGAGAAATTTTTGAAGTAATTAATTCTTTTGTGGAGCAGGGAGCTGGAGAAATTATGATAAATAATATTGATAGAGACGGCACTATGGAAGGTTTTGATAAAGAAATTATAAAAAAAATTAATACCTCATTAGAAATTCCATTAACTGCTATCGGTGGGGCTAGCTCACTAACTAATATTTCTGAGCTAATTAACGAGTGTGGTTTAATTGGTGTTGCAGCGGGAAGGCTCTGGTCTCTGATTGGGCAAAATCGATCAGTCCTTTTGAATTATCCAAGCAAACAAGAAAAACTTGATTTTTTTAAAAATTTCAAGAATCACTAATTTAAGAAAACAGATTTACTATATTTTTAGGTTTTTTTAGATTGAGTTTGCTTAAATTTAATTATTTACCAATTGGATAATCTTTTCGATAGCAGTCTTTGAATCAAATTTATTTAAAAGTAGTGCTTTTCCTCTTTTTCCCATTTTCTGTCTACCCAGGTCATCGTTTAATAAAATTCTCGTATTGTTAATTAATGTTTCTATGTCTCCACTATTAGAAACAAGACCATTTTTGTAGTTATTAATAAGAAGTGTTAACTCATTTTCTAAGTTTATGCTTGCCAATATAGGTAAGTCATATTCCATATAATTTAAAATTTTGTTAGGAAAGTTGTCTGTTTTAAAGGAAGACCTTAGACTTATAATTCCAACATCACATTCTTTTAAGATTGATTGATAAACTTCATCTGATACTGCAGGCAGCAAACTTAAATTATTAGAATTTCTATCTCTTATCCATTCTGCTATATTATTGAACTCAGTTCCTTCTCCAATGAAGATAAAGTGTATCTTCGTATCATCTCTAAATGCATTCACTAAGCTTAAGAGGTTCTCTATATCTTGAGCGAAACCAAGGTTTCCTCCAAATATAAATATTGTTTTATCTTCAATTCCTAATTCATGTCGAATTTCTGAAGTTAATGAAGCTTTATATCCAATTCTTTTCCAGTTATAAAGAACTTCAACCTTTTTAAATAATTCTTTTGACTCTGCTTTAAAATAATCTAAGTTGCTGTGACTCTGGACTCCAATCTTATCAGCCTCTCTATAAAGTTCTTTCTCATGCCACCTAAGGAACCAGTAGATAGGATTAAACTTGGTTATTATTTTAGTATCTACTGCCCATTTAGGAAAAATATCTCTAAGAATAAGATATATCTTTAAGTTTTTATGCTTATTTTTTAGTTTTTTTAATATAAAGCTCCAAAATATTGTAGGGGAGTGAGCCACAAGAAGATCAAAGTCTACATCTTTGATATGCTTATTTGCTATCTTCCAAATTTTCCTCTGCAAAAATAGTTCAAATAGTAACCTTTGGGGCTTACTTAATTCTTTCTGGTTTTTTGCCCTAATCCTAAGAATATTTATTCCACTTTCTTTGGTTATTTCATATTCATTTTTAAGATTACTGTCGGCTGTCATTATATAAACGGTATGTTTTTGTTCAACTAACTCTAAAGCCAAGTCGTAAATAAGAACAGCCCCTGAAACTGGCGTAGGGTGATACCTGTCACTAAGAATTACTATATTCATTTTATTTTATATTTTGAATTGAAGGTCTAGTAGTATTCTCTTTCAATATTCCCTTTTTTATCTTTTGTACCTTTTTTTTTCCATAAAGCACTGTGGGGTCTGTTGAATTTTTTTTGATCCCCGGGACGTGAAGATTTTGTGTAATAGTAAAGAATAATAGACTTTCTTGTCGTCCCTTCAGGGCAGTCAATTGCTTCTGGCAAGCCATGAAAGGAGATGTCAGATGTATCAAACACTAATAATCTATTAAAACTTGGTAGGATTTTCTTGATGCACTTCTCTCCTTTTTCGTCGTATAAACCAAAATGACCTCTCCATTCCTCTTTCCAATCTGGATTTAAAAAAAGAATTGCATTAACTCTCCTATTTAAGCCCGACGCATCATGGTAGTTTCCATCTATATGAACATCTAGAAGGCCTCCTTTTGAACTTTCGTTAAGACCCCCTCCAGTAAAATAAGGGTCAGGCATTAATTTTGGTATATTTAAGATATTTCCCAGTCTCTCAAGATTCAAGGAAGAATTTAGAATTCTTACAACGTCCACAATATTTTCAGGAATATCAAACTCAGATTTCCAGTTAGATCTCTGTTTGATTTCAATATCTGCATCATTGGTAGCTTTCCAATTGCTATCTCCTGAAGGCGGAAAGGAGGCTAAGCATTTTTCTGCAAGATCTTTAGGGAGAAAATTGTCTACAATAAAATGATTAAATGGATTTTCAGAATATATAAATTCATTATAATCTGGACTTAATTTCTCTATGCAGCTTAGTGCCAATTTTTTAAGTTCGTTATTTTTCATTGTTTGCTAGGAACGATTAAAGTTTATTTTTTTTCCAGATATTTGCATTTACATAATCTGTATAGCTCAAAATAATTCTTACCATCTTCTTTGATAAATTCGGCGATGAGTAATCTTGAACCAGTCTGAGCATCCTTTCATCACCTCTTGTCTGAGTTTCTAATATTTCTATACCACTTAATATCCTGTTTATATTCATTCCAGTCATCATTACAGAACCTTCTTCAAAGCCTTCCGGTCTTTCATGGGCTTCTCTTAAGTTCAACGCTGGAAAATTAAGAAGAGAAGACTCTTCAGTTATTGATCCGCTATCACTTAAAACAACTTTTGCTTCTAGTTGGAGTTTTGAGTAATCTGTAAAATTTAAAGGTTTATGAAGCTGTATCAGTTTATGAAATTTAATTGATTCTTTAGCTATCTTATTTTTGGTTCTAGGGTGTGTAGATACTAAAATAGGTAATCCATATTTTTTTGCTAATAGATTTAAAACTTCTACAAGCTTAAAAAAATTATTTGTTTCTATATTCTCTTCCCTGTGTGCACTAACCAAAAAGAAACCTCCTGTTTTAAGCTTTAGTTCAGAAAGTATCTTGGATTCATTAATTTTAGGCTTGTAGTGGTTTATAACTTCGTCTAGAGGGCTGCCGGTCTTAATAATGTACTCGGGTTTAAGACCCTCAGCAATAAGATATTCTTTTGCAATAGAAGTATAAGGTAGGTTGATATCGGATATATGATCAACTATTTTTCTATTTATTTCTTCAGGGACTCTCTGATCAAAACTTCTATTACCAGCCTCCATGTGGAAAATAGGGATCTTTCTTCTTTTTGCAGATATTGCAGCGAGGCTACTATTGGTATCTCCTAAAATTAACAATGCGTCTTGTGGATTTTCTGAAAAGAAAGAGTCAGATTTTTCAATCACATTGGCTATTGCTTTGGCAGGAGTTTTTGCTGCACAGTTTAAAAATACATCTGGTTTTCTTATCTCTAGGTCCTTAAAAAATATTTCATTAAGTTCATAATCAAAATTTTGACCTGTATGCACCAGAGTGTGTTCAAAGTTACTATCTAATTCGTTTAAGGTTCTTGAAAGACGAATTATTTCAGGTCTTGTCCCTACAATAGTAGTTAATTTTAGTTTTTTTATTTTCATTCTTTTCTATTATAGAACTTGCAGAAATCTTTATACATCATGTTGATAAGAATATCCCATTCTAAAGGTTTGTAGCCCGTAAGCTCAGAAAATTTTCTTGAATTGAGGCTCTTATTTGAATAATAGCTTGACTCTTCTTCGATGAGTATTTTTTTCCCGTAAAATAATGAAACCTTTTTTAATAGATCAAATTTACTTATAGGTTTGGCACTTAGATGTAAAAGGCCTTTTACATTTCTATTAAATATATATTTAATAAGAATTTCAGCAATGTAACAACAGGGAAGGCCTGAAAAGATTGCATTAGAATATCCCTTAATGCTTTTATCTTGAGATAAGAACCAATCAACAAGACTTAAGTCGGTGAGTAATTCATGACCTACTATAGAAGTTCTAATTGTTAGATGATCGTTATTAGAAACTTCTCCTAGAAATTTTGACTTTCCATATGTATCCGAGGCGTTGGGTATGTCTGTTTCACTATAATTACCTTTGCTACCATCAAAAACACAATCTGTAGAGAAATGGATTAATTTCACTCCTTCTTGATCACATGCCTTTGATAAAATATGAGGAAAGGAGGCATTTAATCCCATTAAAATTTTTTGATCTAAATCCTTTTGAGATATTGCCCCGATACAGTTTAAGACATAATCAGGTTTTATTTTTTTTAGAAGGCGATCAAGATGTTCTTTTTTATCCAAGGCATTAAATAAAAATATAGCGCGCTTTTCTTCTTCGCTATAAAAACCTTCTATATTTTGTAAGCTTCTTACTGTTCCGCATACCTGTAAATTGTCTTCTTGGTATAAATTCTTAAATAAACTGTAACCAAGCATTCCTGAGGAGCCGAGAACTAAAATTTTTGTATTTTCTATTTTTCTATCTCTTTTTTAATAAAATCTAAAGTAAGCAGAAGATCAACCATTTCGTCCACTTTTAAAATTTTAGTATTATGAGAATTATATTCAATAAGACTAGCTTCATTCTTTGCCCCCTCTGTGTAATATTGTGCATAATTTAAGTCTCTATTATCTGAAGGTATCCTAAAGTAATCACCCATATCTTCAGCTATCTGCATCTCTTCTCTAGAAAGTAATGTTTCGTATAGTTTTTCACTGTGCCTAGTTCCTATGTACTGAATCTCATTCTTTGCATTAAATATTTCTAATAAAGCTTTAGCTAAAACTAGCACAGTGGCCGAAGGAGATTTTTTAACAAAAATATCTCCAGATTGACCCTCCTCAAAGGCAAATTTAACTAGATCAACAGATTCACTTAGTGACATCATAAATCTAGTCATTTGAGGATCGGTAATTGTTAAAGGTTTTCCAGATTGAATTTGAGATACAAATAATGGAATTACAGAACCTCTGCTGGCCATTACATTCCCATACCTGGTTGTGCAAAGAGTATTATTTACATTTACATCTCTTGCTTTTGCAGAAACAAGTTTTTCCATCATTGCTTTGCTAAGACCCATGGCATTGATAGGATAAACAGCTTTATCTGTACTTAAAAATACAGCACTTTTTACGTTCTCTTCAATAGCTGCATTAATTACATTCTCTGCACCTAAAATATTTGTTTCTATTGCCTCCATTGGATAAAACTCACAAGAAGGTACTTGCTTTAGGGCTGCAGCATGAAAAACATAATCAACCCCCTTCAAGGCTGATTTAATACTTTGATAATTCCTTACATCTCCTAGATAGAATTTTAATTTATTATTATTAAATGATATTCTCATATCCTCTTGTTTTTTTTCGTCTCTACTAAAGATACGAATTTCTGCGATATCTGATTCTAGAAATTGAGATAACACTTCATTTCCAAAAGAGCCTGTTCCGCCCGTTATCAATAAATTTTTATTTTTAAAAGTCATTCTATTGGTGATGTTTAAGATTAATTGTTTATTCTATAATGAGTAAATAACAATAAAATTGATTGTATATGAAAATAGAGAGAGACACACAAACAAGTATAGATTTTAAGAATTCAGACAATAGAGAATTCTATGAAAAATAATAATAAAATAAACTCCATCAAGATAAAGAACCTTCAATCGGAAGGTGTTGTCTTTGTTGATGTCGATAGAGTTGAGATTAGAGGAAGTCTGATTTGTGGTGCTGATGTTGAGATTGACACAAACGTCATTCTAGAAGGTGATGTGATTTTAGGAGATTCAGTTAAATTAGGTCCAAATTCTATAATTAAGAGTTCAACAATTGGTGCATTTTCAGAAATTAAAGCCTTTTCCTTATTAAATAATTGTAAAGTCGGTGATTATTGCATTGTCGGGCCATACGCAAGACTAAGAACAGCAACTACTTTAGAAAAAAAATGCCAAATTGGAAATTTTGTGGAAATTAAGAACTCAAGCATAGGTAGTAATTGTAGAATAAATCATATGGCCTTTATAGGTGATGCAACTTTAGGTAATAATGTGACAATTGGTGCCGGTACAATAACATGCAATCATAATGGGATTGAAATAAATAAAACTTTAATAGAATCAGGTGCATATATAGGATCTAATGTTAACCTCATCGCTCCTGTTAGAATTGCTAAAAACGCTACTATTGGATCAGGATCAACAATAACTAAAGACACTTCTGAAGGTGAATTAACTTTAGCTAGATCAGAACAAGTTGAAATAAAAGGCTGGAAGGGACCTAAACAAATAAAATAAATTTTTATGAAAGTTGCAGTTTGGGGATTGGGCCAACATGCCATAAATAATATAATTCCTGCCTTGCACGCGAGCAATCATTTCTCTTTGTATGGAGTTTGTTCCAGGAACGTTAAAACACTTGAAAAAATTTCAGAACAATTTTCGTGTAATTCATGGAAGACCCCTGAAATAATGCTTCAAGATAATTCAGTAGACATTATCTGTCTTAGCACTCCTCCGGGGCTGCACTACAGCCAAGGCTTGAAGATATTGAATACTAGAAAGCATTTTTGGTGCGAAAAACCTTTAACAACCAACAAACAACACTCTTTAGATCTTTTGAGTGTTGCTAAATCAAGAAAATTATCTATTTTTGAAGGCTTTATGTATCTTTATCACCCTCAATTTTTAAAACTAAAAAAAATATTATCAGAAGAGCTGCTTGGCGAATTGCAGGAAATAAACATAAGGTTTGAATTGCCAAAATTAGACAATCCAGGATATAGAGAGAATAAAGATCTTGGAGCAAGCGCAATTTTTGATATCGGGGTTTATCCGATCTCTCTTATTCTTAGTTTATTTAGTAAAAGAGATATAAAGATTCTTAGCGTAGATATGAATGAAAGCTCAGATGGCTTTGATTTAGGAGGAAAGGTTGTAATAGAAATTAATGGCAAGCTGAGTTGTTCCATGGAATGGGCTTACAATAAAGAATATCAGAATGAGATATCTATTATAGGTTCGAATTGTAGATTATTTTCTGAAAAGATTTTCTCAAAAAAACCTGATTATCTTCCATATTTTAAGATAATCAATCAGAATGATACTTTTTATACAATAGAGTCAGAGAAGGCCAATCATTTTGAGTTAATGTTCGATTCATTTTATTCTTTACTAGGGGATCAAGCTGAAATGAATAGTCAAAGAAATGCAATACTTGACGTTAGTGATTTTGTAGATCAAATAATAAATTTTAATTAAGGAGAACTTTGATGTTTAAATTTAACAACATACATTTAGATGATGAAACAATGTGGCCAACTGAAGCAAGAATACCTCTTGAAGAGCCCTTCATAGACGACAGGGGATATATTCAGCACTTGGTTAACTTTCCTATGAAAAATTTATCAATGATATTTTCAAAGAAAGGATCTGTTAGATCAAACCACAGTCACAATACTGATTGGCATTACATGTTTACTGTTTCTGGTTCGTTTGACTACCATTACAAACCTCACGGAAGTGATGAGCCTCTTAAACTTGAAAAATTCGTAGCTGGCGAGATGGTTTTCTCTCCTCCCATGGAGGATCATGCCTGTGTTTTTACTGCAGATACGCTTTTAGTAGCCGTAAGTAGAAACCCGAGGGGTGACCAAGAAACTTATGAAAACGACGTTGTGAGAACGGTGTTAGTTGACCCCGATAACGTAAAATTATGATTTCAGGAGGTTCTTTTGTTAAAAAGAAGGAATGCAGAGTTTGTGAATCAAAAGACCTGCATAGAGCAGTAGTATTAACTCCCACACCTCCGGGTAATAATTTCCTTTTAGAAAATGAGCTTCATGAAGAAGAGGAACTCTTCCCTTTGGAGTTAGATTTCTGTGATGACTGCAGTCATATTCAATTAGGTCATGTAGTAGACCCCTCGTTCTTATTTCAAAATGATTATTCGTACGTATCAGCAACATCTTCGGTTTTTGTAGATCATCTTGAGTCTTATGCTGATCACGTAACAAAACTGTTGGACTTAGAAAAAGATACTCTGGTAATTGATATTGGTTCTAATGACGGAACTTGTTTAAGCTTTTTTAAGAAGAAAGGGATGTTGGTTCTTGGAGTTGATCCTGCAACTGAAATAGCAAAAAAGGCAACTCAGGATGGAATACCAACTATGGCCGAGTTCTTCTGTAAAGAAATAGCAGAAGAAATACTAAAAAAAGATGGCAAAGCTGGCTTGGTTACATCCCACAATGCTTGTGCCCACATAGATGACTTAGGGAGTGTGATCGAAGGTGTGGAGGTGTTGCTAGAACCAGAAGGAATTTTTGTAATGGAAGTGGGGTATTTTGTAGATGTGTTTCAGAACAAATGGTTTGATACTATTTATCATGAGCATGTAGATTTTCACACCGTTGC
>Ga0209816_1000874_pt1 | contig 22918 bp, 20 predicted proteins | sample CoawatmetaG01DNA_FD_187509 | JGI IMG/M metagenome (GOLD analysis project Ga0209816, IMG submission 187509) | Marine microbial communities from the West Antarctic Peninsula - Coastal water metaG017-DNA (SPAdes) (version 2) | ecosystem: Environmental > Aquatic > Marine > Coastal ...
CCATATTCACTAACATAGGTTGCTTGGCTTGTTAATTCAATAACCTCAGAATCATTAACGCACACTACCTTTCTCGAATACATCTCGTCTGAAATATGTTCAGGAATTAAAGCTGCATCCATCCATCCACAGAGGTCCTCATTAGTCCAATCATCTAAATAATTTGCATTTGAAATACTTATCAGGCTTGTTAAAAATAAAAATGAATATTTTTTTATCATAGATTTAATTATAAATAATAGGTTTAAAAAGAGGGTGAAGAATAGGCGTTTATTTGGCTAAACTAATTAAAGTCAAAATTCTCTCTGATATGTAAGGGACATAATAGTCTAACTTGTAGTTATTTAGTATGAATAGACAGAGTTATCATCAGGCATTGCTTTTGGGATTAATGATGGATCAGGGGAAGGAAAAACAGTTCCATTCTTACCCTTATGAGAATCAGATTCTGGCAAAGTTGAAACTTCAATACCTCCATAGCATAATATTTCTCTTTTATCTAATTCATCTAGAATATGTTCAGGTGTAGATGTTGATTCCGTCCATCCACACAGATCATTATTTGACCACTCACTTAGGTAGTTAGCATTAGCACTTAAGGAAATAAGTAATCCTACAAATAAACCGAGTAGTGAGTAAAGTAGTTTTTTATTCATGAAAAAAATTATAAGCTCTATTTATGAAGGCTTTATGAAGATTAGAAGTTGATTAGAAAAAGATTGGATGAATTTATTCATTTCCATCACCAACATTATTTATGTTTATTTCACCATCATAAACTTCATACTCGAGTTTATTTGGATTACAACATATGTCACAATCATAAATCTCACTATCATTCCCCGTAAAAGATGAGCCAATTTCTAATGAAACTTCAAACTGTTCAAAACAAAAAAAACAAGTAATTACTTTACGTATCATTTTTAAATTCTATCTTTCAAAAGATTTAATTGTGCTTCTAATGTTGTCAATAAATTTTTTAAAATTTAATAATAGCTTTTTCATAATTTATCCAGTTCGTGAATTGTATATGGTTCTGACCTATTAATCATCTACTGCATATTTTTTGAGAAGCTCCAATGGGATTATATCCAATGCTCTTATATGCGTACTTTGTAAATTCAGTCTAGGCGCCATGCCGCTTTTTTCTGCTTCTAACCAACGCTCAGCACATACGCACCAATTGTCACCAGGTTCTAAACCATCAAAGCCATAATCCGGCATAGGAGTAGATAAATCATTTCCTTGCGATTTTGTGTAGTCTAAAAATTCCTGTGAAGTTTCAATACAAACTGTATGAGAGCCAATGTCATCTTTACAAGTATTACAATAACCATCTCGGTAGAATCCAGTGACTGGATCAATACCACAGATTTCTAATTTTTCACCAAATACATTAATTGATTCATCCATTATTAAAAGTGCTCCTTTGGTATGGATGCAAATCATACCCCAGAACTATAAACACCAAAACTTCTTATGTGTCCAATAATGAATAATATCTCCAACAATAATCGAATATACATGATAATGTTGATTCTTGGCCTTTTCTCTCGTCCATTCTAAAATCAATCTTTACAATTAAGCCTTTTCTAACTAAAGCGACACGCGATGCCCCCTATCGGTAACCAAACTAAAGCTTCTGATTTTAAAACCAGAGATATAAAGGTTTTAAAAAAGCTCTTGCCGTATTTGCTCAAAATGCGAGCTCGTGTTATTTGGGCTGTTAGTTTTTTAATGTTGGCGAAATTGGCTAATGTTGCAGTTCCCCTTGCGCTAAAAGAAATCGTTGATGGCCTTGATCAAACAAATTTAGTCTTAGTTTTGCCGCTTGGTATGTTGCTAGCTTACGGCCTTTTACGACTGGCAAGTTCACTGTTTAATGAGCTTCGTGATGCCATTTTTGCCAAAGTTCGCTACCATGCGATGAATTTGCTTGCACTTGGCGTCTTTAGACATTTACACACTTTGGATTTATCCTTTCATTTGGATCGTCGCATTGGGGGTATTACACGTGATATTGACCGAGGCACTCAAAGTGTATCTACCTTACTCTCCATTTTTGTCTTTAATATTCTGCCTTCATTATTTGAGATATTTTTAGTAATCGGTATTTTATGGCTAAATTACGACCTTATTTTTGCTGGTGTATCTTTATTAACTGTGTTCTTTTATGTTACGTTAACCTTAGCCATTACAACTTGGCGGATGAAATATCGCTACCAAATGAACGATATGCAATCTGAAGCCAATACCAATGCAGTCGATAGTTTGATTAATTACGAGACCGTCAAATACTTCAATCAAGAAAAATTTGAAGTCGATCGTTACGGTGATACGATGCAGCGCTGGGAAGATCTTGCCACCAAAAGCTTTACCTCCATGACAGCACTTAATTTTGTACAAGGCGCAGTGATAGCTATCGGTGTGACCATTGTTTTGATTATGGCAGCACAAGGTGTAGTTGATAAGAGTCTTAGCTTAGGCGACCTTATTATGATTCAAGCACTCCTCTTACAGCTCTTTATTCCGCTCGGTGGTTTGGGTATTATTTATCGTCAAATAAAACATAATTTCATCGATATGAACAATATGTTTGACCTATTAGATCGCTCCTCAAAAGTCACTGATGTTACCAATGCATCTGAGCTCAAAGTCACTCAAGGTGAAGTTAAATTTAACAACGTCTCTTTTGCTTATGCTGGTAAGAAGGAAGTGCTAAGCAATATTAACTTTGTTCTTAAACCCGGGCAAAAAGTAGCGATTGTTGGTCCTTCTGGTGCAGGCAAATCAACACTTGCTAAACTACTCTTTCGTTTTTACGATATTTCTAGCGGTGAAATATCTATTGACCAGCAAGATATTAAACAATTCACCCAAGACTCAGTGCGCAGCGTAATCGGTGTCGTACCTCAAGATCCAGTGATGTTTAATGAAAGCATTTATTACAATATTGCTTACGGTCGAGTGGGTGCAACCGAAGCCGAGGTTAAACAGGCAGCGAAGCTCAGTTTTATTGACAGCTTTATTGACTCCTTACCCCAAGGTTATGACACACTGGTTGGTGAGAGAGGCTTAAAGCTCTCAGGCGGTGAAAAGCAGCGCCTAGCGATTGCACGAGTGCTGTTAAAAAATCCGACGATATTAATTTTTGATGAAGCCACTTCGGCTCTTGATTCGTATTCGGAGAAAATGGTACAAAAAGCGTTAGAGAGTTTGGCGCATAAGCACACAATACTGGTGATTGCTCATCGCCTTTCCACCATTGTCGATGCCGACCAAATTATTGTGCTTGGCAATGGCTCTATTGTCGAACAAGGTAAGCATCAACAGTTGCTTGATCTCAATGAACAATATGCGAGACTTTGGCAAATACAAGTCAATAAGTAAACTCAGGGGTAGTATTATGAAAAGTAAAGTTCTAGAATAGTTTGGAGTTGTAACAGCAATAATGTATTCAATGATGGTGGCATTGAATATTGGAGTCGAATTTACTGGCTTTCTTTTATTGTTAGTGTCAGGCTTTTAATTAGGTATTGGACTTACCTAGGAAGGCATAACGGGATACTTTTTCTTCAGTTCTTTTAGGCAACAGCAGGAATTATTGGAATGGTTAGATGGTATTAAATTAATTCTAACTTGAACTAAAATCCAAACTTCGTTTAATACTTTCTGAAACTGCTTAACATCTGTTGAGTTTGTAATGATGTAATTCGACTATTCATTTGCAGTTAATTTGAAATAGGCAAAACTCTGATTTCGTACAATTATTTGCTACAACAAAATTGACTTTTAGTTGTTACGTCTATCTATTACAGCTTTATGCCCTAGTCCAGATTGGTCTATACTAGCAATTATCGTAATTAACTCTTTATAATTACTAAATACTAAATCAGGCTTAGCCATTCCGCTTTTTATAACCTCTACTCCATCATGAAATTTTTGAATTTTTATCATGCCCATATTACCAGCACCAACCATGTCACTCCTTGGATCGTCACCTATCATCCACGTATTTTCTGGTTTTAGTTTCAACTTTTCAAATACTACTTCAAATGGCTTTTTGTCAGGTTTATCTGCTCCAGCTTCTTCAGAAGTGACTACATAATCAAAAAATTCATCTAGACCAAAATAAACTAACTTGCGAAACTGTATTTGAGCTGTTAAATCAGTAATATTAGCTGTAACAATGCCCTTACTCTTCAAAAGTTGAATAAAATCAAGAACACTAGGAAAAAGTTTACAGTTACTTAAAAATGTACGCCAGTAGGTTTGCTCCAGATCAAGGGTTGTTAATATTCTTGTACCAAGCTCTAGCTTTTCTATAGTTCTTTGCATATATAAAAGTCTACTATGAGAACTAGCAACATTACCAAGCTTGGTCTTTATCTCTTCACGGGCCTCCTTAAATGCAGAACGAAAAATGACTTTCTCTATCCCTAGGAGCTTCTCTACTTTTTTTTCTACAGCATGAGTAGCTTCTTTATGCGCAGGCGAGTAAGGGTAAAGCGTATTGTCTGTATCAAAGATGACGGCCTTAGGAAGTTCATTTAACTGAATAAAATTATTGCTTTTTTTCTTCATCAAGACCTCCTCCGCTTCAATGCCTCATCTATTTCCATAATAGTGATAATCTGCATAATTCCATAAATTCCCTTTGAAAACTCAGCACTGAAATCAAGTAATTCCTCCATATGTGGCACCAGCATATTAACTGCAAGATAAATATCATCTGATAATACCTCACCACTAATCTCAAGAATCACTTCACCTCTTTCGTCAACTGAGTCTACATTAACTTGTAATCCACAAACACCAATTAGAATTCGAACAAGTTCCTGATAGTAGATACCATTTCTCAAACACACTCTTAGCTTGATATTAGAATCTATAACCTGATCTTGTTCGAACAGCTCTATGTTAAGAGGTAACAAAGTAAAAACCACATCCGCTCTTACTGATTGTGGTTTTATATATTTTTCACTATCAGATTTTCTTTTTTCTACTTCACTAAGAACCATTTCTTTTGAATGTCCTCTTTCTTCAGTATCTCGTTTGCTACGAAGAAACAATCTTAATGATTCTTCCATTTCAATAAAAAAACTTACATCGAACACTTGTAGTAACTGTTTTGGGTAGAGTGTATGAAGGCCTTCTACCAGAATAACATTCTTGCTCTTCGTAATCTCTTGAGGTAAAAATCGACCTGAGACGTGGTCATACTGTCTTGCTTTTACAATCTCACCATTCAACAAACTTTGAACATCTCTAACTAGTGCAAACAGGCGATTTGCTTTTGGGTCAAGATGTGTTAATGTTTTCCACATTGGCGAAAATCGCTCCCAATTATGATAATCATCACCAGACACTTCTACCAACGAACGCTCACCAAAAACAGTGGCTAATCCTTTTGAAAAAGTAGTCTTACCAACTCCTGAGTCTCCAGCAATCCCTAAAACAAGGGGCTTATTGCCCAAGCGATAGTAATCATTTTCACGAACCCCTTGACGCAAAATTTGAATTGCAATAAGCAAGCCTGAACCTAGCATTAAAGTGTAGTGGAGAGATTGGGTGAAAGAGTTCTGTAAAGAAGATATATTGAGCAAAGAAAAATTAAATAGAATAGAATTTGATCCACTTGTATGTAACAAATGATAAGATATAAACAGAAAACTAAAAATACTAATTATTACTACTGCGCCTGATCCATAACGGCTTTGATGAAGAGTAAAAATAGGTACTAACCATAAATACCAGCCGGGTGGTGAAGGAGTCATCAAGATAACAACACTAAACGCCACTCCCATTGCCGCCAAAAGAAGATCAAAATTTATTCTCCTTATTCTCCAAAAAAAATAGAGTAACAATAAATAGACCAAAGGTGTGAGAAAGATTAGGCTGTCTTTACCCATGTTTATATACAACCAATAAAGCTTTCCAACTTCGCGATTATCTAAGACCATTATTCGAAAAGCATCAGAGAGTATGAGTGGAGCTTCAATCACTAAAAGTGAGCCAATAAAAAAAGTTAAGAAGCGTTGCAATTCTTTATTGATTCCATTATGAGACCATAAATATAAAATAATGAATGGCACTCCTATGATCATGCTATGTTTTGCTGCAATTGAACATGCCAGAATTAGGCCGGCAACCCAATAATTTCCTCTTTTTAGTAGTGTTAATGAATAAATAAATAAGGCTACAGGAATAAGGTCTGTCTGACCATGCCAATAAGTAACAAATAAAACTAAAGGGGAGAGCCAATAGTATATTAGCACTTTTTTCCAATGATCCTCAAAGAGCTGTAATAGCAAAAGCAAGAGTAATATATCTGCCGCAATCAAACTAACTCGAAACCCAACATTTGTAAAATATTCAACTGCAAAAATATTATCTATGAACCAACCTATGGCAGTGGTTGGCAAATGGAAAATAAACATTACTGGACCATAAGGGAAGGCTAACGGATCTCCATCAGTTGCAAGATGTCCTGACCAAGGGAGAATTGTTGGATTCTCCACCCAGCCAACAATAAATGGTATGAACCATTCCTGTTGTATCGTTGGCATTAGAGTAAGAATCAATACCAGCTTGATCACAATACCTATTCGGAATAGATTTTCACTCCACAAGTCAGACCAAATTAGGTCCAGAGGTCTGCATATTTTGTGCATACCGCATCTCCTTTAATATCCAATAGTTCTAGCTCACGCCTAAATTCTAAAATGTGAGCACGTTCCACCCTACCTTGTAATTCAGGTGAGACAATGCATAACTTGAATCCAGAATTTGTTAGCTGGTCAGCCTCTTTCTTCTTCAGTGGGAAATGAGTAAAACAATCAATCCATACCCAATCTACCATGCCAGATAAGGATAGTACAGTCTCAATATTCTCATATTCTGAAACTCGAACTGCGCATCGACTTTCCCCCATTAAAGCAGTTTTCCTTAAAAAAGGAAACGACTGATCAAGAAAGAAAAAATCGTTAATTTTGAATTGTTCCATCAGCAATAGAACTGAGCTTTCTAAACCCTCTTCCTTTACATTTAAAATTAATGTCCCATGATTGTAAGACCCTATCCAATCTTCCAATAATTCACCTTGTTCAAATGGATCATGGTGGAGAATCAAGCTCTTACCATCTGAACGAATATCAATTTCAACGCCAAAATTTGATGAGGTTTTTTCAAGTAGTTCTATAGTATTTATCCTATGCAAAATCGTGTGCATCTTATCTCATCCTTTTTTGAAGACCAAAACTATATAAAAGTGTTCGCTTGATAAAATGATACTTGGATATAAAACTAATATTCCAGTTAGAAACACCATGTGCCCTTTCTGCGAAAACTACTGAAAATCGCTTCACATTTAAACTTGATTTTTTTGCCATGTAATATGAGTATAAATCCAATGAAAAGTCTTTAGGTGGATTATTCCAAGTTAAAAAGAATTTTCGATGGAACATGGTTGGCTGTGCATTAATATCCCACATAAACTTTCGAAGAAGTAGTGTTTCAAAAATAGACATGCCAACAGTAAAAAAAACATCTGTTAGGGGGCGCCCCTGCCTTTTCCCTTTTACAAATAATTCCTCAGAATTAGATTCATCATTAAAGAAATCAAGACCTTTTATTGCGTCGCCAAGATCAGTCTGCATATCAGCATGAGTCCAGCTAAGAATTTCTCCTGTAGCTGCAGCCAATCCTACCAAAATTCCATGCCCGTAACCTTGATTAATCTCTATTCTCACCCTAGTAATAAAAGTTAAATTAGAAGTGAGTTCATCTAAAACTGAAGCTGTATCATCATTTGATCCATTATCAACGATAATAATTTCAATATTATTTCCTTTATTAGCGACCTCTTTACATCTACTTATGAGCAAAGGAAGGTTTTTGGATTCATTATAGCAAGGAATTATTATTGAGAGCCTTTTCATTACTTTAATCCTTTTTTTGCATTAAAAACTATGTATTTCATCCCTATGAAATTTAAAGTAGCAGATAGAGAGGTAGCAATTAAAAATGCTATTATTAGAGAACTATTTATTTGACTAGTTAATTTTAATACGATTTCGTTTGAAGCAACATTAACAACAAGAGTTGATAAATACAATAGGGTAAAAACTGTAAATCTAAAAAACCCACCCATAGAACTTTGAAATGTATAGTTTCGATTTGCAAAATATGCAAAAACAGTTCCAACAGAAAAACTTACACCTTTTGAAAGAGATGTATCAAAACCCATATAAATTAATATGAAATAACAAATTAAATCTATAAGTACTGTTGTACCTCCCACAATCAAGAAACGAGCAACCTCGTATTCTAATAACTTCGCCAGGATATTTTTTGTAGCCAAAATCATATAATTACATTCTTAAATTTTATGAGAGATATTTCCATCTTTTTCTAATTGATAAGGGTGACTTTTCCAGCCATTAAAACAAGACTGCCAATACTCAAACGTTCGCAAATCATTTGGCGTACCCCAACAAATATAATAGTCAATCTCAAACAACACACACCTTAGACCAAGTGAAATTGCATCATTAATTGCTGTATCCACATAATACTCCCCATTAATCCGCCCACCCCGATCTTTCATCTTTTCAACACTACGAAGAAAATTGCTCATTTTTTTGAATGTAAAGGTACCTACAACGATTGGATCTGTTTTTGGTTCTGATAGAGGTTTTTTAACTGAAACATTTTGAATTATGCCTGTTTCATCTGCGTCAATCCATCCATACATCTCTGGATTACGAATGGCTCCAGGGTAACCTCTCGCAGACCACACAATAACATCAACATCGTTTGAATCCATCAATGATACAAACAAATCTGAATCATAAATCATGCCATTATCACAAGCAGCAATTGTCACAGGTTCATTCATTGCAAGCCCATTTGCCCCTTCAACACAGGTACTCGCTTGCCCATCAGTCATATGATTCAAAATACTAAATTCAGCTGCAATTACATTTTTTTGTAGAGCCTCTTTTAGTTGATTAATGCCCTGCATATCTTCACGCAAAACAAATTTTTGCGTATCTGTTAGAGGTAAATCCATTAATGCTTGAATTGCCATAGGTTGGCCAGAAACTGTAATTAGAGGCTTAGGTATTTCATAACCTTCCTTCTGAAAACGGCTTCCAAGTCCTGCTATTGGAAGCAAAAGAGCACCTTTATGTTTGGGTGGTTTTTGCTCATTAACGATTGAACGAAATATATTAGACCAATAACGATATTCTTCAAGATCAGATGGAGTACCCCATTGCATAAAGTGGTTAAGTTCATATACTTGGATATTTAACCCATCTTGAATCATAGGTTTGTATGCCATACTTACATAATACTCACCACCGACTGTTAAATTTTCATTTACACACCGTTCAAAGTATTGTCGCATAAGGTTAGCACTTTTAAAATAGTAAGTTCCACTTGAAGCAAACTCTTCTCTGGGAAAATCTGTAAAGGGTTTTTTTTCCTGTATATCTAATGCACGCATTTCCTTTTCTGGCACATAAGCATAATAATTACTCCAAAGAGTGTGAGGATGAAAACCACGATAGCTTGGAATGGCTCCATCACATTCTGTCTTCTGGACTATATTGCAAAAATCAATATAGCTCCAATCACAAGTAAAATCGGCATAATTTACTATAGTTGGTTTTTCAAGGTCCAGTTCATCTATTGCCTGTAAAACAGCATAAACTGGACCTAATTTATGAGGTTCAATTGGAATAACCTTACATTCAGGTGCGATCTCTTTCAGAATTTCACCCATTCGATACTTATTTTCATTGAGATGATCTTTGTTACAGATGAATGTAATATCATTTTCATCAGGAAACATTTCTACAATATGTTGAATAATAGTCTTACCATCAATTACTATTAATGGCTTTGGGACTGAATAGCCAGCATTTCGAAATCGTTCTCCAAATCCTGACATTGGTATTACTATTTGCATAAAATTATCTTTGAATTGATTTACGATACTTCTCAGCATCCCAGCCAAGCAACTCAGCCTCTTCGTTTTGAGTCAGATGTTGCAATTTATCACTAGGTTGAAGTCTTAACAAAACATTGGTAAGGCAATGCAACATCTCCTCTGCATTTTCACTCAAATTTTGATTGACAATTACACCAATACCTTTAATAACAACAACTTTATAGTGTAAGTTTGAAGATTCTTCTGAAAATCTATTTATAAATTCCTCTTGAGTCATAACTGGAATAGCTCCAGGACCTAGAAAAATAACATGATCAGGATATAATGCATTTTTACCTATTATCTCAAGCAATAAGTCGTCCCTTGCCAAACAATGAGTTAAGTCATGTTTTGGTAGCTTATAATCTAAAGAGTCAACCAAACTCTCTAATTTTGGTTTTTCCGTTTCTAAAAAATTTCCTCTAACTGAACGACATAATCTTGTTTCTACTTGTTTAAAAATATCTAATACTTCTTCTTTTGTATCTCCACCAATCACTGCACCATGATTTGCCAATATAATTACATCATAATCAGATACACCCATTTTATTAAGCATCTTAGTAAGTGGTAATCCTGGCCTAACATAAGGAACCCATAACCATTTGATACCTTTAAGCTTTTCATCTAGTATTGCTTTACCATCCTTTAAAACTGCATACGAAATCACATTAACAGAGTGGACATGTACGACAAATCTTTGTCTCATTAAGGCGTGTAAAGTTGTCTCGATAGATGGCCTTAAGCTATGATAATGTTTTTCAAGGATTTGAGCCGAACCTAGATCTTCTATTTCTTGATCAATTTTATCTAGCACTGCTTGTCTGTCTAGTGGCGTAAATATATTTTTGTTTAATGCTTCTGATAACCAATAGCCTGATGCTTTAACCCATAAAATGCCATTATCTTTAACAGAAGTATTTCCACCAGCGCCCTGAATCCAATCCAAATTATTACCCAAAAATGAAGACAACTCCTTTAAGTTTTTTTGTAAAGAATTATTGTTACTAGAATATTTCATATTTTAAATTAAGAAAAACTCTTTCTGCGCCTCATCCTCTAAAATCTGGTTGCGTAAATAAAATTATGTTTTATTTTTTATTTATTGAACTAAGTTGTGACTTTCAAGAATATCGACTTTATACCTGCAAAGTAACCAACAGAATAATCAACCTTATAATTACATTTATCAACCCATGCATTCATCAATTTATTAGAAAGGACGATTTCAGGGGGATTAAAATCCTTAGAAGGATTATAACCAAGTTCAGCATTTGCTTGAATAAACCTTTCAGAGGTTTCATTATTATTTAATTCGTAAAGGCTATTCTTAGTACCAAATTCTAAATTCTTTGGAAAAATCACAATAAAACTTCTACCCTTAGAGAATCCATTGTATGGTTCTGTACATTCATCTTTTCTGTCATGTCGATGGAGCCATTGACTCAGAAGGCTTTTATGTAAGTTATTTGTATAGCTGCTTTCATGTAGATATTTCATATATATAACTGTCTCTTTATCTTCGAAATAACCTTCGGGTATGAAAAAATTCCTTTCATTGAGTATATGTAACCTCTCAAGTTTACTATTTATTCTAAATGGTAAGAATTGTCCACCGTCATAAAATGATGAGGTTGTATCTCCAAATCTATTATCCGACCATAAAAAGAAATATTCTTTTGATGTAAATTCCGAAGAAGGATAAAATACCACATCATCACTATCCTTTAATAAAGTTTGAGTGTTTTCACTAAATTTATTATCTTCAATTATAGAGTCTTGATAATTAATGAAATTTGAATACGACTTGAAAGAGACGACTAATAAGAGGATGAATGGTATGTAGTATTTGGTTGCATTTAACTTTAGTATTGAAAGTTTATCTGTAAAAAATAAAACCAAAAAACCTAATATGGGAAGAAGATTTCCAGGCCTATGAACAATTTCTATATATGATTTTTCATTAACCATAAGAATAATAGGCGCAATAAACACAAAAGATAAGCAAATTGCACTTAATGTTAGATATAAACTTTCATATTTATATTCATATTTACTATTCTTTAGAGAGATTGAAGCCTTTCTTAGAATAAAAAATAAAATAACAATTAATGAAGAAATATATAACAAAGCTTTATAAGGATCTTGAAACAAATTGATGAGGCTCCAAAAGACTTTCATGACATCTGGCCATACGAGAGGCCAGAGTGGGATCATGGGTAGGATTGGATAAAACAAAATTATGCTCGAAAAGATGAACGATCCTAAGCCGATTAAAAAAGACGCCTTAAAATAACCTTTTTCTGCTTTTATAAAGCCCACAAACATAGAAAAAATTGCAGGGATTATTACAACTATGAAAGGAAGTTTAGTAGCTACGCCCAGAGCTAAGACCAAACCATAGGATAATGGATAGATAATTTTATTCTCATTGAGTTTAGTCCCAAGAATTGCAATTAATACACCTAATGAAGGTAATATGATTTCAGGAGAGAGTAGATCGAAATAAAAAAACCCTGACGGATATAAAAATAGAATAGCAAAGAATAACAATATATGCTCAGTACTATTTCTATTTAATAAAGACATAGATAGGGAAATAATAGTCAGATTTAAGAAAATAAAAAAGAATCTCAGGCTTAAAATAAACGACTCTTGTGACTCAAAAAAGCCAACAATACGAACAAAAAAAGCAGAAAGGTAGGTTAAAGTTAGCCCAGGATGTAAATATTCTACAGGGTGGTTATTAAGTAGAACACTTAGTATATTTGCAAAATAATCTGGCTCATAGTCAATCCTCACATCAAAATAAGGTGATGGGAATAATACAACCAAGACGATTGGTATAGATATAACTGTAAATATCAACTTATAATTAATGTACTTAAACATATTTACTCCACTAATTTTTTCAAAATTTCAAGAATTACAATTTGCAAATATAAGTATGTTAAAAGTCCAAATAAAATCGCACTAGCAAGTATTAACAGTAAATTAATTTACTAAGAAATTATAAACTAATACTCTTTAGTAGTTGATTGGAGTTATCTTAGATGAAGTTCATTAGTACCAGATTTGTATATCAACTTGAATTAAAGTCCAAATTTCACCTCCTGTGATAGGAAGGATTTATTAATACTTAGCCAAGTTCATTGAGCCTCTCCCCGCAGCTCCAAAGTCTGCATAAATATCGGAGGAATGGGCAATAAAGCAATATCAAATTACCTCAATTTACATAATATAAAAACACCAACGGGAAAGAATAATAGAGACAAGTTATTGATTGAACTTGTATAATAAAATTCTATTTTTATTGTCATTTTTATATGAAGTTTAAATTACCAATAGCCTTTATATCAGTAATAATTATCATAAATTTATTTATTTTTTACTTGTTTATTGATGGGGGGCTAAGACATAAAACATTAAGATTTACTGCTGAAATTCAAAATATGCTTTTTCAGCATAGATTATCAGTCCATAATGAAAATAAGAATTTTGCAGGGATGGCTGTAACAATTGATCAAAGATTAGACTACCTTAAAAGCTTATCAAGTTATAACAATACTCAAAATAAAAGCTTCTTTGAGGGTGTTAAAAAAAGTTTTGAATTAAGCGAAAGCCTTGAACATAAAAAATCTTTTAATAATATTCTTGAAAAAATAACCTCAGAATTCCCAAAAAACTACTCAATGCGCTTACTTTTATCTCAATCATTTGGCAATGATCAAATTTTGAAGGCTTATGAGGAGATTGATAATGCCATTGAACTTATAGGCTCATCTCCTGATGCATATCGTCTAGGGATTAATCTGGCTCTAAAGACAAAAAATAAAAATAAACTCGAAAAATATTGCTCTGAATATCAGATAAATCAATTTGGAGGTAAAAGTTTTAATGAATTAGATCCTCTTCAAGTTCAAGAGCTCGGATTAAGAAAATTAGGCCTAAATATTTTTTCTGAAAAAGAAAATATTTATGTAGAAAATACAGGGGTATCTATTGGTGAAGATGTAGATTATGAATTTAACCTTCCAAAAACCTTATTATTAGATAATAACTTTTCTCTGTTACTGCCACTAGCCTCTGGAACTTCTATTGAAATAAAAAGATTAAAGTTTTATAAAAGTGGGGAAAAAGTAAGAGATGAAATCAATGAAAACTTTACGCTATCTGCCAGGGATGCTTTTTTTGATACAAATGGAAGAATCTTTAGATCTGAAAATGAAAATCCTGAAAGAATAGAGTTTATATTTGCAAAACAAAACAAATCTGTTTCTGTAGATAAAATAAACATAGTCATTTCAATTAGACGTCTAGAATTATTTAGTAAATCCACTTGTACTATATTTAATTAACGTAAATGAATGTATTTTAATAAAACTTACTTTTTTATATTGATATTTTTTTTAGTTTTAGGGATTACTTTCTTTAATTTTTCTGTTTTAAAAAAAGAATACCTCTTATCAAATATTTATAGTGGTTCATTTCAAAACTTAGTAACTCTTAATGCAGAAAACTATATAGAAAAATTTAAAATAAATTTTAATAAAAGTAAAAAAAATGGTCTGCCAATTATTGATCTCTTTACGCCCGAAAAATCTAATGCTTTATTGGATAGTAACTTCCCACAAAATGTTAAAAAATGGGTTTCAGGCTACCTTAAATACCCTGATGGTAAATATAGAAAAGTTAATTACAGATATAGAGGTGATTCATATTACAATTGGGCATACCAGCAAAAAGCTTACAGAATTAAACTCAAGAAAAAAAATCTTATTGAGTCAAAGAGAGTTTTTAATTACGTAGTTCCTTCCACCGAAAATACTTTTTCAAAGTACTTGGCATACTACTTAGGAAAAAAAATTGATTTACCTGTGCCTGATGCTAGATTTGTTGAATTGAGAACTAATGGCTCTAATAGCTCTATATTTATTGAAATTGAACATTTGGATGAAGGGTTTCTCAGAAGACATAATCTTATGCCTGTCAATCTCTACAAAGGCGAGCAAGTATATATTGATGAGGATATTGAGAAAGGAAATGCATTATTTAACAACCCATCCCTCTGGAGTAAAACAGCAATATTCAATCAAAGAGATGAAGAAAATTTTGAAGATTTAAATAGTCTTATATCTTTAATTAGATCATCACAGTCATCTGCATCAGGAATGAATGAATTATATGATCTAATTGAAATAAAGTCATGGGCTAAATTTGACGCATTACAAACTCTTTTGCAAAGTGATCATAATGATGAAGACCACAATCAAAGAATAATAAGTGATATTTGGAAGGGTAAATTTTTACCTGTAGTATATGAAATGTCAACAAATATAGATGAGCCAGAAAATATTAATTTTGAGATCGAGGTCAATTCATTATTGCGAGCATTGCGCAGCTCTCCTGAATTTTTATCACTCAAATATAAATATTTATATGATTTTTTAGATAATAATCTATTGTCTAATAGCACTTATCATCTTGATGAAATTAAAAGTCAAATGGCCATAAGTTGGACAAGAAATATTAACAAAAAAGAAATCCAAAAAATATGGAAATGGAATTCAAAAAGTGACCTAAATTCAATGATTATTAAGTGGGATAAATTTTCTGATAACTTAATCAAAAGAGAAAAGGCAATTTTGCAAATTCTGAATCAACCCTCAAACTCAAGCTGGAATCTTAATGGGAGAATTTTATCGATCTCTACTAATGGTGCAGTTCCTCTTATAGATCCAATATTTACTCTCGTAAAGAGTGATAGCAACAAACCTCCAAAAATATATTTTGATATCGACAATGATGGATTAATTTCAAAAAATGATATTAATATACCAATAATATTAAGTGGAGATCAAATGCAAATCAAAGCGTCATTTTTTTCAAATAAAAATGTTTATAGAAAATATTCATTTTATTTTCCATTATCAAATTCTTCCAATACAGTTTTTAATTTAATTTCAGATCAAGAATTAAAAATTTCAAGTGGTTTATCAAATCATTATTTTAGTAATAAAGAGTATGATTTAGTTGAGAGCAGCTCTCTGGGACAAACTCCTAGTAAAAATAATATACCCTTGATAGAAAAAATTCTTTCTCAGGAAATATGGGAGGGAGAAATCCAAATTAATGGCACAAAAATTATTAATCGTCCAGTAAAGATAATGCCTGGAACTATTATCATAATGGCTGAGAATGCTAACCTAATATTTAAAAATCATGTCCATGCTCTAGGTTCAAGCAACTCAATAATTAAATTTTCTGGTGGAAGCAATAAAACTTGGGGCACTATTGCACTTTTAGGTGAAGGTACAAATAACTCCAAATTTAGTCATGTAACTATTGAGGGTGGAAGTGGATATGAAACACCAAACATTAAATTTACAGGTATGTTTTCACTGCATGATGTTAAAAATATAAGCCTTCAGAATATAAAATTTAAAAAAAATTCATTGTATGATGACCTAATTCATATAGTCTATAGTCAGAATATCATATTAAAAAATTGTGTTATTTCTAATGCTTTATTTGATGCTATTGACATTGATATATCATCAATAAAAATTGATAATTGCAATATTTTATTTTCTGGAAATGATGGAATTGACTCTATGTCTTCTGAAGTAAAAATACAAAATAGCTTCATAAATGGCTCTCTAGATAAAGGAATTTCAGTTGGAGAGAATTCTAAGGTTTTTGTCATAAAATCAAAGATTACCAATAATAAAATAGGTATTGAGTCTAAAGATAACTCTTCTGTTAGCATTTATAATTCTTCTTTTTTAAATAATAAGCTAGATTTAAATGCCTACAAGAAAAATTGGCAGTATGGCAATGGAGGTCGGATTATTCTGCTTGATAATTCTATAAAAGAAATTGGCGATAATATTCAGATTGATAAACACTCTGAATTGAATATTTATGAGGATTCAAAATTAGATAGTCCAACAGATAGAAATTTAAATTATAGCTTTAATTCAAATAAGAAGTTTTTTTCAAATAATTCAATAAAGCAGATTTTTAATTCTTGGGAGGAAGATTATCAAGACTATAGCCGAAAATAAACTTATTTCTGTTTTTCAAAGATACGAATTTAAATATATATTGCCAGAAAAAACAGCTACATTAATTGAAAATGAGATAAGTAACTTTATGACTAAAGACCCTTATACGAAAGAGAATTCAAATTATTATGTAAGATCGCAGTATTTTGAAAATAACTTATATACTAATTTTTATGAAAAAGTTGATGGCATGATGGAAAGACATAAATATAGAATCAGAACTTATGATGAATCTGAATCAAGCACTATGCCAGTTTATCTGGAAAGAAAAAGTAGGCTTCTAGAACGAACATTTAAAACTAGAATACAAATTAAAACTAAGGATTTAGGTTTAATTTATAATAATAGTTATGATGAATTATTAGAGAGATATAATAGAGAAAGTTTCTTAGAAAGATTTGTATTTGATTCTATTAGAAAAAGATTACGCCCTATGGTTTTAGTCGACTATCAAAGATCTCCATATATGTCAGAATATGACACAAACTTTAGACTAACCTTTGATAGGAATATTCAATCATCAACTTGTTCTGAAAAAGACTCGATTTTTCTAAATACATCTCATTGGCGGAAAGTAAATGCGGGATATTGCACGCTGGAAGTGAAATTTTTAAGAAGATTTCCTCCCTGGTTCAGAAGAATTATTCAACATTATCATCTAAAAAGAATTTCAATTTCTAAATTTTCTACTGGTATGGAAGTTTGTGGTTTAGCAAAAGATACTGGCTTATAAATAGGTAACTAAAAAATAATTATGAATACTGATTTAGCTTTTATTGACCCTTTATTAGGGCTTATTTACTCGCCAATTGAGATAGTTACAAATACTTTATTAGCATTTATCTTGGGAATTTTTATAAGCTTTATTTATAAAAAATCTCATAAAGGACTCAGCTATTCACAATCCTTTATGCTTACTTTGGTTTTTTTGACTATCATTATTTCATTAGTCATGATGATTATTGGAAACAATGTTGCCAGAGCATTTGCTTTAGTTGGAGCTCTCTCAATAATAAGATTTCGAACGGTTGTAAAAGATACTAAAGATACTGCATATATTTTCATGTGTCTTTGTGCTGGAATGGCGTGTGGTACTTCGAGCTATTTTCTAGGGATTTTTGGAACAATTTTCTTTGCAACAGTAGCACTTAGTCTGGATTACTTCAACTATGGAACTTTCTATAAAAGTGAATTCATTTTGATTTTTAGATCATCCAATAAAAGTAGTGATGAATATACTTCTATCATTAATAAATTTACCAAGTCAGCAAATTTAATCCATTTAGAACAATCTGGAGATGGTCAATCAATTAAATTAAATTATGATGCTGTATTAATAAATGATACTGACCCAGAGGAAATAATTAGAGAACTTGCTAAAATAGAATCTCTCTCTGAAATATCATTAGTTGCTTCAAAACATGACATTGATTACTAAAAAGAGTTACTAGAATCCCGCTCTTGATTCAGTCTAAATCGCTCAAGCATCCAATCATTAAAGACTCTTAGCATAAATGGTTCATTAGCTATAGTTCTGGTATGTTCGATTAGACTCTCAAACTGCTCAATATCAGTCTTGCGCCTTGTTCCATCGACAATCCATATCAACTTAGTATAGAGCCACAACTAGGGCACACTCCTTTAGCTCCTTTAGTAGCTTTAATACGCTTATCATTTAAAAGTGCGAACTTCATAAAAGGATTATAAGTCAAAACTTCATTTCTTGTATGAGGGAGGGAATATTAATACTTAGCTGAGTTCAATGAGCCTCCCCCCGTACCATTCAAAGTCCGTATAAATATTCGAGTGATGGTAGTTTACCAAAAAAATTTAAATTTGTTTAGTGCAACTTATAGACATTATTAAGCAACAAAAAACTACCTATACGGTCTGAAATAATCTTGTTGCCTCTATCATTAATATGAACCTCATCTTTAAAAATTCCATTATGTAACCAATCATCGACTTCTTTTATGCTATTACCAGTATAGGTGTCCATAAAGTAATTGCCATTATCAAAAACTGCTGATAAATCTAAACAAGGATTATTATTACAATAATCACTATTCATAATGTACTTAATTACGTTTTTTACAAAGTAAATATCATTTTTAGATAATTTTTTAAACTTATCCGCCTCTTGGTGCAAGCTATACATTGGCTGTATTACTAGAAAATGTTTAAACCCATACGATTTAGCAACTTGTGACATTTGTTTTTGATTAAATAAAAACGAATCTGCAATTATCTCCACATGTTTATTATTGCAGTACTTATAAAAAGGAGGCTTGTCTTCATACTTTAAGGTCTCACCCTTATTTACTGATAAGTTGGTATATATATTCGGGAACAATTTATAAGATAAAGATTTAATTGTTAACCATATACTAAAAGGCTCTTTTTTAGCAACTTGCTTACCTTGGATAGATAATAAACTTGTCCAACTTTCAGGTGAATCTATTGGGTCATCAGGATCTCCAGATAGTCTTTCAGTACAATAAATACCTAAATCATTGGCTAATGTAAGCGATACAGATGCTTCAACATTCTCAAGGTCTCTATATTTATACAATGCTATTGATTCTTGATGTGAATTCCAAGATGGAGCATTTCTATTTACTACTTGATAAGGCAAATTTTTATTAAGCATGGCTCCAATAGTTGTATCATTAGATGTGGCATATGTTCCATAAGAAAAAGATCCGCCCAAGATCAATACTTTTTTTAACTGGCGCTCATTGTTGTTTATTTTTCTAAACCCTTCATTATTCAAGGATACAACACTATTATTAATAGCTTCTATATCAGACTTCTTATAAGGAAGAGAAAAAATATAATAAGGGTGTATTTTTTTTATTCTAAAAGACCAATATGGATTTCCTAATTGCGGAGACTTATAATATTCTGTTTGATATAAGTATATGCGGTTATTGTCACGATTTTCTGTATTAAATTCAAGAAAAATTAACCCAACTAAGGTTACTAGAAGTAAATTAATAACAATAATTGTAGTCACTCCAAAGACTCTAATCCAACTCATACTTCTCCTTATAATCCTTAATAAGAGCTTTATCTTGTAGCTCTTTTCTTAGTATGTAATTACCAACTACCAGTAGATCCAATTCAGTCCCCATAAAGCAATTAAACGCATCTTCTGGGGTACAAACAATTGGTTCACCCCTTACGTTAAATGAAGTATTTACTACCACTGAACAGCCTGTCTTTTCTTTAAACTTGGTTATCAGTGCATGGTATTTTGGATTAGTTTGTTTGAAAACTGTTTGTATTCTTGCAGAATAATCAACATGAGTTACTGCTGGAATACTTGAGCGTTTAACATTAAGCTTGTCAATTCCGAACAAAGCCTTTTCTTCTTCGGTCATTTCTATGCGCTTGTCTTTCTTAACATCATCAACTAATAGCATATATGGACTGTCATAGTCTGCTTTGAACCAATCTGATACGTCTTCTCTTAATACTGATGGTGCAAATGGTCTAAAACTCTCACGATACTTAACTTTAAGATTAAGAGTCTTTTGCATCTTCTCTGAACGAGGGTCACCAAGTATTGAGCGACCTCCAAGTGATCGAGGACCAAATTCCATTCTACCTTGAAACCATCCAAGAGCTTTGCCTTCTGCTAGAGCTTGTGCGGTTTGCTCAATCATTTCATCTTCAGTAACTAACTCAAACTTGGCACCACAAGTTGACAGCTCATTCTCAATAGAGTCTTGTTCGTATCCTGGACCAAGGTATGAGCCTTGCATTGCGTCATTCGGATTAATTACTCTTGGTTGGTTGAGTTCTTTATGATATAAGGCTAAAGCAGCACCTAATGCCCCACCAGCATCCCCTGAAGCTGGCTGAATCCATATATCTTTGAATGCCCTATCTCTGAGTATCTTACCATTAGCAACACAGTTAAGCGCAACACCACCTGCCAAACAAAGATTTAGAATATTATATTCTTTTGCTAGTGACCTAGTCATTGTTATTACAACTTCTTCAGTCACAGCTTGAACTGATGCAGCAATATCCATATGAAACTGGGTTAATTTGTCAGTATCAGGTTTTCTAATAGGCTTGCCAAACAAATCAGCAAACTTTTGATTAACCATTGTTAAGCCTGTTGCATAATTAAAATAAGACTGGTCTAATCTAAATGAGCCATCTTCTTTGAGGTCAATTAGCTTATCTAAAATTAAGTCTTTATATTTAGGCTCACCATAAGGCGCTAGACCCATTACCTTATATTCACCACTATTTACTCTAAAGCCTATGTAATAAGTAAATGCTGAATAAAGCAACCCCAAAGAATGTGGAAAGTGAATCTCTTTTACAACATTAAGCTCATGCCCTTTGCCTATAGCAACAGTAGTGGTTGACCACTCTCCTACACCATCAAGCGTAATAACAACCGCTTCTTCAAAAGGTGAGGCATAAAATGCACTAGCAGCATGACTAAAGTGGTGTTCACTAAACATCATCTTGTCATCATTAAAGCTTTTATCAACTTTTTTGATTTCTTTGATTAGCATATCTTTTAAGAATAGCTTTTCACGTAACCATATTGGCATTGACATTCTAAACGATTGAAAGCCTTTTGGAGCTAGCGCAACATAAGTTTCTAGTAAACGCTCAAATTTTAAAAAAGGCTTATCATAAAAAGTAATATAATCTAATTGATCAAGTGATATGTTAGCTTCTGACAGGCAATAATTAATTGCATTAGTTGGATATGATGGGTCGTGCTTCTTACGAGTAAAACGCTCTTCTTGAGCGGCGGCTATTATCTTGCCGTCCACTATTATTGCTGCCGCACTATCATGATAAAAAGCGGAAATGCCTAATATAACGATCATCAACTAAAACAAAGTATAAATAAAAGGAGCTACAGCAGAGCCTTGACTCAACACGATCAAACCACCAAATAATGCCATCATCAGCATAATAGGAAGCAGCCAAAACTTTTTTCTAATGCGCATAAATAGCCACAATTCTCTAATAAAAGACATAATTTAAACTCCTAAAATTGATTTTTCATTGAGCCCATGGGTTCACTTCGTTCTATCCAATATGACTTGGCATTTTTATCTAGTTTTTGCTTAAGCAAATCCTTGCCCAAAAGACGCATAATAAGCCCAGTAGGTAGTACAGTTAAAAAATACACGAGCGCCATTATAATCGGCGCGATGATAGAGCCAAGCAATATACCAAACTTAAACCAAAGCTTATTTGGAAGTGCCAACACATTGGGCAACATAAAAGCTAATAATAAAAATACAGCTGATACGATTACCGCCCAAAGGCGAATACCTTCAGAATTGATTAAAGGATACAGACTAACTATTAGAAATACAAATGAGAAAACTATGCCAAAGGATTTTGGTGATGACTTTTCAGTAGGGATATGGCTTGTTGATTCGGACATTATGTGTATTAAAAGATTTAATTTAATATATGCAAGAATTTAATGCTTTTAGATGAATATTTTTTCATACTATTCTATAGGAATTTGAACTAAATCCAAATTTTGTTTGATGTGTGAGGGAGCGAGTATACATCTATCTTCGACTAACCTTCAAAGTCTTAATATATATGGTGGTTATGGGTGGACTTGAACCACCGACCCCAGCATTATGAATGCTGTGCTCTAACCAGCTGAGCTACATAACCAAAAAGAGGGCCTATTATCGAAATTTTTCTTAAAAAAGTCAAGCTAAACTGACAAATAAGCACCATATTATTATCATTCTTACAGTATCGACTAGATTTCAATATAAAATTTAGTTACTTTTATGAATTTAACTTATTTTTAATGGAACATAAAGTTCTTAAGATTGCCCTTACAGGT
>Ga0209816_1000875_pt1 | contig 22915 bp, 15 predicted proteins | sample CoawatmetaG01DNA_FD_187509 | JGI IMG/M metagenome (GOLD analysis project Ga0209816, IMG submission 187509) | Marine microbial communities from the West Antarctic Peninsula - Coastal water metaG017-DNA (SPAdes) (version 2) | ecosystem: Environmental > Aquatic > Marine > Coastal ...
ATTATGTTTGCTGGTGGCGGTTAAACACTTTGTTAGGTTGCTTGAAACGCTTTACAAAGTTTGTGTAAGATTGATCCGCTGCTAACGGAATTAATACAGGGAGATGCTAATGAGCGCAGATGGAGATTGGAAAGTGACCGTGAATTCGCCAATGGGATCGCAGGACGCGACACTCACATTGGATTCGAGCGGTGATAGTTTATCGGGAAAGTTTGTTGGGCCGCAGGGTGAACAAACATTTGAAGGCGGCGTTGTAGATGGTAATTCGCTGTCATGGAATATCAAAATGACCCAGCCTATGCCAATGGATTTGGACTTCTTAGCTGAAGTCGACGGTGATAATATTGGCGGTTCAGTGAAATTGGGCGCCTTCGGTGACGCGACCTTTTCAGGAACGCGAGCCTAGTTTATTCGCGCGATTATCCGGCATAACGGGTGCTAACGATGTTTTAAAGTCGGATATGTGAACATGGGCGTGGATGGACATTGGCGCATACACAGGTATACATGTAGTCGCCTACATCGATGTATAGATGGACGTTTAGAAGGACGTCTAGAAGGGCGTCTAGAAAGAAACAGCGATAAATGCGGCGAGACTTAAACGTCGAGTACGTAGACCATTCGATCATCTGTGTCGGGGTGGTCGAAAGCCAGTTTAATTGACCTTAATGCTAACTCGCCTTGGCCTGATCCGTATTGCCTGTCACCTAATACGGGATGACCAATGCCGGCCAGGTGTCGTCTGATTTGATGCTTTCGTCCTGTCTCAATGGTCACTTCTAGTGTGGTTTGTTGAGTGTCCTGATTGACTGATGTTGGCGCAAGTTGCGATATTGAGGGTTTACCGTCGAGTTCCGAATCAATACGTAGGGGTTCAGTCACTAACCCTTCGACCATAACCCGATAACATTTTGATACTGTTCTATCGCGGAATTGCTTTGAAAGATCTGCCGCCGCCGACTTCGTGTGTGCGAGCACGATCAAGCCTGTCGCAAATCTGTCCAAACGATGAATCAGGTGAACGTCACGTTGCGGTGCCAGATGTTGCTCGACCCAGCGGTTTATTGCGCAGTGATCCCCGAAGCGTGTACCCGAGGACATCAATCCGGCCGGCTTTGACCAGACACTATAGATGCCTTCGTCAACGATAAGAGTGGGTTCCGGCGGCGGCGTTAGGTAGACAGTTTCGTTGTGATAAACGCAGACGACATCGCCCGCGGTCAGGTTTGTTTTCGCTCGACGAATGCGTCGCTCGGTTTTATTACGACTCTGTACTTTATTAGGTTGAAGCCATACTTCGCCTTGCTTCATCATTTGTTTTATCTTCGATCTTGAAAACGAACAATTGGCTGCAATCAAATCCACGATGGGTTGGTTATCCTCAATCACCTTGAGTTCAAGTTCGAATAACGCTTGTGAGGATGTTGGCATTTGGTCCATGGATAAGGTTACACAGCGACGAGAAGATTGGGCATGATACACGGTCTACTCCAGTCATAGGTTATCAAGGTGGTCATCGCCGGTGTCTGGGCTTAAAATTGAAGTCAGTTCATAAAACACTGTAGTTTGTGAATCGAGAGGATGGAGATAATTACAAATGGCAGAGCTGGAAATAGATGTATTTTGGTCCTTTAGAAGTCCTTGGTCTTACTTGGCGACACCGCGGTTGCGAGCCATGGCCGAAGAATATGAGCTTAAGCTTAATTTTCGACCCGTTTATCCCATCGCTATTCGTACGCCTGATTTCTTTCTTAGTGTCAATCCACAGTGGCCGGCCTATTTGATGGTAGATGTGCATCGGGTTGCAGAGTTCCTTGAAATTCCCTTTGTTTGGCCTAGCCCAGACCCAGTGAATCAGTATCGTGGTGAGGATGGTCGAGCCAGAACAGCGGAGGGTCAACCCTATATTTATCGTCTCACCCGTTTAGGGGTGGTGGCAGCCGAGGCCGGTAAAGGTATCGAGTTTGCAGATGCCGTTTCCCGTTTGATCTGGGGTGGCACGAAAAATTGGCAGGAAGGCAATTTGCTGGCGGATGCGGCTAAAAGCCAGGGTTTAGACTTGCAGCAGCTTGATCAGACCGTGTTAGACGAAACGCAGCGACTGGAGTCGGTCATTGAGAAGAATCAGGCGGATCACAACGCTGTCGGGCATTGGGGCGTGCCCACATGCGCCTTTGAGGGTGAGCCCTTCTTTGGTCAGGACCGCCTAGATGTCTTGCTGTGGCGGCTAAAGCAACATGGTTTGAGTCGTCGAAGCTAGCTGATTTGTCTACATCGCTATGACTAATTGTGTGAGTACATTTTGACATACAGGCTTGACAGCACTCACCCATGTTTGTAGGTTTATGCTCCGTTTTTTGGATGTCAGAGCCTTAAGTCGAGCATTCGCGATATCAGTAGCGATAACATCGAAATTGATAAAAATTTGAACTGAGAACTTAACACCAATTTTCGATTGAACTAGATCTAAGTTAACACATGAATTTACACTCAATTTACTCAAACAAGAGAGAGATACCATGCAAGAACACCTAAAGTTCTATATCAATGGCGAGTGGGTAGATCCTGCCACGCCAAAGACTCTGGATGTCATTAACCCAACAACAGAAGAGGCCTTTGCGACAATTAGCATGGGTTCAGCGGCTGACGTCGATAAAGCTGTCGCTGCAGCAACAGCTGCTTTTGAGAGCTTTTCGACGACGACTGTAGCAGAGCGCGTTGAATTGTTTGGTGCGATTCTTGCCGAGTATGGCAAGCGTTATGACGAGATCGCTGCCGCAATTTCGACAGAAATGGGCGCGCCGATCTGGCTATCTAAAGCTGCACAGGCAGCGACCGGACAGGCGCATTTTGCGACTGCGATGGGAATTCTAAAGAACTACGCTTGGGAAGAGCAGAGAGGTAGTTACTTCTTGAAGAAAGAACCTGTTGGCGTATGCGGTCTTATTACGCCTTGGAACTGGCCAATTAATCAGATTTCTTGCAAAGTTGCGCCCGCTCTAGCAGCAGGTTGCACCATGGTCTTGAAGCCGAGTGAAGTCGCGCCGGTAAACGCTATTATTTTGGCGGAGATTCTGCATGCTGCTGGCGTGCCTAAAGGCGTCTTTAATCTCGTTAATGGTGATGGCCCAGCGGTCGGTGAACCAATGTCTTCGCACCCTGACATTCACATGATGTCTTTCACTGGTTCTACACGTGCCGGTATCTTAGTGGCCAAATCTGCGGCTGATACAGTAAAGCGGGTTTCTCAGGAACTCGGCGGCAAGTCTGCAAACATCGTATTAGAAGATGCTGATTTGCAAACAGCCGTTGCTGGCGGTGTGTCTCAAGTATTCACTAACTCAGGTCAATCATGTAACGCGCCAACAAGAATGCTAGTGCCTGCTGCAAAGCATGCTGAAGCACTTGAAATCGCTAAAGCGGCTGCGGCAACTGTAAAGGTGGGCGACCCCTTTGCAGACGGCACAGTGATCGGTCCTGTTGTCAGTGAAGTTCAGTTCGATAAGATCCAAGCGTTGATTCAGGCAGGTATTGATGAAGGCGCTGAGTTGATTGCCGGTGGTACTGGCCGACCCGATGGCCTCAATGCAGGTTATTTTGTTAAGCCGACTATTTTTGGTGGCGTTAATAACGACATGACAATTGCGCGGGAAGAGATTTTTGGACCAGTATTGACAATCTTGCCTTATGAAACTGAAGAGCAAGCAATTGAAATCGCCAATGACACACCTTACGGCTTGTCAGGTTATGTTCAGTCGGGTGACGTTGAACATGCTAAAGCGGTTGCTGCTCAGATCCGAACGGGTAATGTCCACATTAATGGCACCGGTCCAGACTTCAATGCACCTTTTGGTGGCTACAAGCAGTCCGGTAACGGTCGTGAGTGGGGCGAGCTAGGTTTTGAAGAATTCCTTGAAACTAAAGCAGTATTTATTCCAGCAGCTTAACTGTTAGGAGTATATTCTTAGGCCAGTTTGGCTAAGATTACCAAGAGTAAGAAAACGCCTCGCTAGTCGGGGCGTTTTTGTATCCGGTGTAACCTTATGTGTTCTATAAATATTGATCGCTAACAGGGAGATGAAATGGAAAAGCTAACGCAAGGCTACGGTCTTATAGAAGGACCCGTTTGGTTCGAGAATAAGCTGTTTTTCTCTGATGTGCTTGGCGGTGGTGTTTTCGCACTCGATCAAGATGGCAAAGTTGAAACAGTGTTCGAACATCGGCGAGGTATTGGTGGGATGGCAGTCCATGAAGCGGGTGGTTTAATTGTTTCAGGTCGGAATATTTCTTATAAATCATTTTCAGGAGGTGAAACGCAACTTGTCCTAGATCGAAATGAAGCTGCTGGCAATGTCGGCTATAACGATCTGACCACGGATGCGGCGGGTAGAATTTACGTTGGTTCATTAGGTTCAAGCCCTGTTTTTGCAGATGGACGTGAACCGCAAGCGGGCGATCTGTACCTGATTGAATTGGATGGTAGTGCACGAAAGGTGGGTGAAGATATTATGCTGACGAATGGATTGGCATTCTCTGCCGATGGATTGAGGCTCTACCACTCAGACACGGCTCGTCGAACGGTTAACTACTACGATGTTGAGCAAGATGGATCTTTGGGTGCGAAGCAGACGTTTGCCACTTTCGATGCAGGCGCACCGGATGGTCTGGCCGTCTCCGAAGACGGCAGAGTCTGGATTGCTCTTGCCGCCGATGGCGCTGGCGTTGCCGTGTTTAATGAGCACGGTGTACAGGTGGATCATCTGTCAATTCCTCAACCTATGTGCACCAGTGTCTGTTTTGGCGGTGATGATCTATCAACGCTTTATGTGGTATCGGGTTCCGATGGTATGGCGTCAGATAAGGCGGGTGCTGTGTATGCTCACCCGGTGGATACGCGCGGGTGCGAAGTTGCTGTCGCGAAAGTTAGTCTGTCCTGATCGGCGCAACGTGCACTAGCAGGTATCAACCTGCTAGTTGTCGCGTTCATCTTTGACGAGCGACTTGTTGGCAAGCGGGCTGTTGACCCGCAACCAGTTCAAAACTACCAGGTATCAACAAAATTGCGTTTCTTGCCTTCTCTCGCTGCGGGTTTTGGCGAAGCCTTTAGCGCGGCAAGAATCCAACGACGGGAATCAGCAGGATCGATAACATCATCTATTTCAAATGCTGTCGCGAAGTTGACAGCTTTGCCCCTTTGATACATGCCTTCAACGCGCCCCTCATAAGCTTTCTGTCGTTCCTGTGGATCGCTGATCGCTTCTAATTCCTTTCTAAAACCAAGTTTGACTGCACCCTCAAGACCCATGCCGCCGAACTCTCCGGTTGGCCATGTGACGGTAAACAAACAGGCTTTGAAGCCGCCTCCAGCCATTGCCTGTGCGCCGAGTCCATAACCCTTCCTTAAAACAATGGTTAGGAATGGCACTGAAACATTTGCGCCAGTGACAAACATGCGTGCTGCATGACGGACTAAAGCCGTCTTCTCAATCTCCGGGCCGACCATAATGCCCGGCGTATCACAGAGGCTCAAAATGGGAATGTCGAAGGCATCGCAGAGTTGAATAAAGCGTGAAGCTTTGTCAGCGCCATTGCTGTCAATCGCACCCGAAAGAAATTCAGGGTTGTTTGCAACAATACCTACGGGGCGCCCTTCAATTCGGGCGAATGCTGTAACCATGCCAAGACCGAAGTCTTTTCTTAGCTCGAGTACTGAATCGTCATCGGCGAGGGTTTCAATCACGCGTCGGATATCATAAATCCTCAACCGATTCTCAGGCACAATATTTCGTAAATTGCGTTGGTCCTGAGACTGCCAGTTGTCTGTTTTCCCTTGGAAGTAAGACAGGTATTTCTTTGCAGCGCTGACCGCTTCTGCTTCATCTTCTACGGCGATATCAACGACACCATTGGGCACTTGATCTGACATCGGTCCAACTTCGTCCGGTGTAAATATGCCCAGGCCACCGCCTTCGATCATGGCGGGTCCACCCATACCAATATTGGCATCTTTGGTTGCGATAACGACATCGCTCGCACCGAGTAGTGCGGCGTTCCCGGCAAAGCAGCGCCCCGTTGTAATGCCTATTCTTGGGACGAGACCCGACAGCCGGCCCCATAATTCAAAAGCAAGGCAGTCGAGCCCTGCGATACCCGCACCATCTGTATCACCCGGTCGACCTCCGCCGCCTTCAGCGAAGAGTATAACCGGCGTCTTTAAGGTTTCTGCCAGCTCAAACATGCGGTCTTTCTTGCGGTGATTCTGCAATCCCTGAGTCCCTGCTAAAACCATATAGTCATAGGACATGACGATGCACTGGGTTTCCTGATTGGGGAACATCGCTTTGTTGACGCTACCTATGCCGGTCACCATGCCATCAGCAGCGGTGTTCTGCATCAAGTCATCAACGCTGCGCCGACGGCGTTGCGCGGCGATCGCAAGACCGCCATATTCAACAAAGGAATCGGCATCGACAAGGTCCATGAGGTTTTCCCTTGCTGTTCGATGCTTGGTCTTGCGTCGTTTTGCAACCGCTTCGGGTCGCGATGCATCCTGTCCCAAAGCATGTCGATCCAAAGCCTCCTGCAGATCAGGGCGAATATGGTTGAGGTCTATTGCGATCTTTTTGGTTTCAATGGTTGATTGATCATCCGACGGGTCAAGAATAAACATGCAGAAATCTTCAACGATGGTGTCGCCGGCCGAGATGCTAATGAGCTTAACGGTGCCGTTAACGGGTGCTAGGATGACGTGTTCCATCTTCATTGCTTCCATCACAGCGAGCTGCTGCCCTTGCACAACGGTCGCCTCGTTAGCAATTGAAACCTCTATAATAGTGCCTTGCAGGGGCGATCGAATGGTTTGAGTGCCGTCAGTCGGTTCTGAGTGATCGACATCACTCGACGATTGTCGCGGGACTATCTGCGTTGAAGAAGATTTCCCATGAGAGAGAACGGCGAGGGGGTCGTTGCTGCTCATTTTGCTACCGGCTAGACCTGACTGAGGATTTTTTTCATCCGTTGATCCGTTGCCGTCAGATGCACTGCTTTCAAAGTAGAACGCGGGGTGACTGGCGGACTCACCTAAGGCTTCAAGGTTGTCGTCGATAAATCTTGTATAGACGGCGTTGTTTTTAAAGTCTTTGTTGTTCAGCACAGCTTGCAGGAAGCTAATGTTCGTCTCGAAGCCTTCCAATCTAAATTCCGAAAGGGCGCGGTAGGTTTTTCTTATCGCCTCGGGGAAATCATTGGGGCTATGAACAATGAGCTTTCCAAGCAGTGAGTCGAACCGCGTTGATGTCTTATAACCAGCGTAGCCAAAGTGATCGGTTCTGATGCCGGGTCCCGATGGCGGTTCTATGACGTTAATTGTACCGCCGGAGGGCTTGAAGCGACCCTTGCTGCCTAATACTTCCATATTAATGCGGCACTGAATTGCAAACCCGTTGGGTTCAGCGTTAGAAAGTTTAAGTGATTCGAGGGAGTGACCCATGGCGAGCTTTAATTGAGATTGAACGAGATCGCAAGCCGTGACTTCTTCAGTGACGGTATGCTCGACCTGTAAGCGAGGGTTCGCTTCGATAAAGTAAAAATTCTGATGATCATCAGCGTCGACGAGAAACTCGAACGTACCAAGGCTTCGATATTTAGCTGAACTCGCCATGACTAGCGCGGCATCAATGAGTGGCTGCTTCTCCGATAAAGTTAGGCTCGGGCTTGGAGCAATCTCAATGACCTTCTGATGATTACGTTGAATTGAACATTCCCGGTCCCAAAGATGGGTCACATTGTCGCCGTCGCCAATGATCTGTATTTCTATATGTCTTGCTCTTGGGATAAGTTGTTCGATATAGACTGCATCATTCCCAAAGGCGGCCTTTGCTTCACTTTTGCAGCGATCGAAAACCTTATCAACTTCCTCGCTGGAAGCCACCATGCGCATGCCGCGACCACCACCACCGGCGATCGCTTTGATGATGGCGGTTTGCCCTTTGGGTAGTTGTTCCACAAAGGCCTTTACGTCAGCTAGGTCAGTATTACCATTTGTGCCAGGTACCAGCGGTACATCGCAGCTTGCGGCGAGTCTTCTTGCTTGGGATTTATCGCCAAACAGGCCTAGCTGTTCAGGCGTTGGACCAACAAAAATAATGTCGGCGGCTTCGCAGGCGGCAGCAAAGTCTTTGTTTTCGCTCAGAAACCCATAACCAGGGTGCACAGCATCGCAGTGCTGCTGTACTGCTAATGCAATAATGTTGTCGATATCTAGATAGCCCGCCGCACCGGTACCTTTCAAGCACACTGCGGCATCTGTTTTCTTGGTGTGCAGCGAGGCTGAGTCATCTTGGGTGTAGATGCTGACGGTCTCAATCCCAAGTTCTGTTGCGGCTCTGGATATTCGAATAGCGATTTCGCCGCGGTTGGCAATAAGCAGTTTTTTCATTGGCTGGGTTCTATTATTGATTTTGCCCATTATTCCTATGAAAGAAATGAAACTGCAAGCATTCGGTCGGCTTGTTTTGATTGTATGGCTAAAGATTAAGGGACGTGTCCAGCAATGGGTTAAATGCGGCGCCTGCTTGAGTTAGCTCAAAGCATCCGCATTTGCGCCTACACAGAAGCTATATAGAAGCTAGATAGCAGCTACATAGCGCGGAAGAAACGAAGTATCATGCAGTTTTTATTGCTTAGGGGTTGGTAAAATGTCGATTGCTTATCTAAATGGGGAATGGGGCGCTATTACTGATGCAAAGGTGTCCGTACTCGATCGCGGTTTCTTGTTTGGTGATGGTATCTATGAAGTTATCCCCGTTTATGCGGGCAAATTATTTACGCTTGAGCGGCATTTGATTCGCCTCGCGAACAGTTTGTCAGAAGTCGACATGGATAACCCGATGTCCGACACACAATGGACTGCGCTGCTGACGGAAGCCGTCGAAAGAAGTGGCGAAAATAATGCGGCATTATATGTTCAGGTGACACGGGGCGCTGACACGTTGCGCAACCATGTCTACCCTGATGCACTGGTGCCAACGGTGTTCGTCATGGTTAACGCAGCGCCGATATTGGAGCGAAACAGTGTGGCTCCCTACAGTCTAATTACACTGGATGACTTCCGCTGGTCGATGGGACAGATTAAGACTGTTAGTCTCATCGCCGCCTCGATGTTAAAAAACAAAGCGATTGCAGCAGGCGCTAACGACGCGGTTTTAATTCGCGCGGGTAAAGTGACGGAGTGCACCGCCTCAAATATATTTGTGGTCGTCGATGGGGTTTTGGTCACACCACCTAAAAGCGCCCACCTATTGCACGGTATTACCCGAGATTTGATTGTTGAATTGGCACTTGAACACAAAATTTCATTCCAAGAGAGAGAAATTACCGTTGAAGAGTTAAGCGGTGCTAGTGAGATATTTATCACCAGTTCAACTCATGAGGCTTGGCCGGTAAGCCATTTGAATGAAACGCCCGTCGGTAACGGTGAGCCGGGTGTTATCTGGCATCACATTGACGACTTGTTTCAAAATTTTAAAAAGCAGGTTTGATGGGCTCGAATAGGATTTGAGTCACAAAAGCATTCATTGCAGCCAGCATTTCAGTACTCGATGATTCAAGCAATGCCGCATGATCGCCATTCGCCAGTACCACCCACCACTTGTTTGCGATTGGAATGTTAGTAAACAAATCCAGCTGCAGAGGTGTGGTCGCAAGTGGGTCGTGTTCAGCTTGCAGCAGCAGGGTCGGGACTGTGATTTTTGAAGCGTCCATTTCAGCCCACTCGTGCAGATTTTTGAAGTCGACCCTTATCGGGTCAGCAGTCAATGCCTGATCGACGTAGGCTTGAATCGCCTTGGTGCTGATCGTGTTAGCGACGATGAAGTCACTGGCAGCATGTTTAGCTGTATTGGCCTGCCTTAAAGGAGCAGATGGGTAATTGAAGTGCTTGTCTTTGATATGTCGCTCTGGGTTGAAGGGGTATCCGAACAGCATGATTGAAGCAAGCAATTCGGGTCGTCGTTGAGCCGCGAGTTGGCTCACCATTGAGCCATACGACCAACCGTAGAGGTGAACCTTGGTCATTTCCTTTTTGTTTATCCACTCGATTGCCGCAATCGCATCACGGACAGCGCGGTCCGGCGTTAACCAGCCAGAGCTATCCCTCGGGGACGCACCGTAACCGCGACCGTCAAGCGCATAGACAGTAAAGCCAAGGTCAGTTAGACGGTCCATAAACGAGAGGTTCTCGCCTGCCACTTGCAAATCGAAATCCGGTAGCGCGCTATAGGTTCGACCATGTAGAAGAAGCACCACTGCTCGAGATTGACTTGGCGATTTTTGCCACAGGGCCATGGGGTGCCCATCAACCTCAATGGTGTGCTTGATGGGTTCGGCTGCAAAGGCGAATAGTGACTGGCAGAGAATCAGACTAAAAAGTAGACGCAACATTTAAATTACCTCGGGAAATCATTGATAGATTAACATGGGTGCTGCTGACAGTTCAGCAGGTCGATTTCAGTGGCTCGACTGCCGTAAGTTTACTTTTGAGAATGATTATCATTTAGATCGTCAATGGCTTACTCATTGAAAAATTAGATGGTCGTCAGTGAAAACTTTGATTGGACTCGGCAGTGCGATTTCAATTACCTTTGCGAAGCGTTTCAAACCTAGGAGAAATAAAATATGTCTTTAAAAGGATCTAAAACAGAACAAAATTTGAAAGATGCATTTGCCGGTGAGTCTCAGGCAAATCGTCGTTACCTCTATTTTGCGGCAAAAGCTGATGTGGAAGGTTACAACGATGTTGCGACTGTTTTCCGTTCAACAGCGGAAGGCGAAACAGGACACGCCCACGGACATCTAGAATACTTAGAAGAAGTTGGTGACCCAGCGACTGGATTACCAATCGGTCCTACCGATGATAACCTCAAGGCTTCTATCGCCGGTGAGACTCATGAGTACACGGATATGTATCCTGGTATGGCGGCGTCAGCACGAGACGAAGGCTTTGACGAAATAGCTGACTGGTTCGAGACACTTGCCAAGGCGGAAAGAAGCCACGCAAATCGTTTCCAGAAAGCGTTGGATAACCTCGACGCTTAAGATCGTAAAATAAAGCAGTAGAAATACCGGTAAGGAATTACGCATGGCAGGCAAACGAGAAGGCAGTCTGGAAGCACCGACTCGCCACCCTATAGAGTGGAAGACGGATGACTTCTGGGATGAAGGTTCGCTCTTCTCTGAGCTGGAACGGGTTTATGATGTATGTCATGGATGCCGACGGTGTGTCAGCTTATGTGATTCCTTTCCGACATTGTTCGATTTGGTTGACGAGTCAGAAACCATGGAAGTTGATGGTGTCGCCAAATCGGATTTTTACGATGTTGTCGATCAATGTTATCTGTGTGATCTTTGTTACATGACAAAGTGTCCCTACGTTCCGCCGCATGAGTGGGCTATAGATTTCCCGCACCTCATGTTGAGAGCCAAAGCGCAACGTTATAAAACTGACGGTGCAAATGTCCGAGACGAAATACTCACCAGTACAGATACCGTCGGTAAGCTTGCGACGATTCCTCTTGTCGATGTGACCGTTAATGCGTTGAATAAAAACGGCTTGTTCCGTAATGCATTAGAGAAAACATTGGATGTACATCATCAGGCGCCTGTCCCTACTTATCACTCAAAGACACTGAGAAAACAGTTTCCGAAACAAAAGTCGCCAATCGCCATTGAGCCAACACCGATCGGTAGAACGACCGGTAAAGTTGCTTTCTACGCGACCTGTTACGGCAATTATAACAATCCTCACTTGGGTGAGGACTTCATCAAAGTATTTGAGCATAACCAAATTCTCATAGACTTAGTTGAGAAAGAAGCCTGCTGTGGTATGCCTAAGCTTGAGCTCGGTGATTTAGATAGCGTTGAAAAGCTCAAAGAGAAAAATATCCCGGTGCTCGCAAAAATGGTCGATGAGGGTTACGACCTAATTGCACCAATACCTTCATGCGTGTTGATGTACAAACAAGAATTACCCTTAATGTTTCCTGAGGATGAAGATGTCTTGAAGGTACAGGCGGCTTTTTTCGATCCATTTGAATACCTATTTTTGCGCCATAAGAAGGGCGCTATGAATCTGGATTTTAAACAGAATTTAGGTGACGTCAGTTACCAAGTTGCGTGTCATTTACGCGTGCAGAATATTGGTTACAAGACTCGCGATGTACTCAACCTCATTCCCGAAACAAAAGTGCACACAATCGAACGATGTTCTGGGCACGACGGTACTTATGCCGTGAAAAAAGAGACAAGAGATAAATCTCTGAAGATTGCCCGACCCGTGGTCAAGCAAGTTGATAAAGTTGAGCCCGACTACTTTTCCAGCGATTGCCCCATGGCCGGCGTACAGATTGCGAATCTGACCGACAAGGTTGACGAAGCGCAGCATCCTATTTCATTACTACGACTAGCCTACGGAATCTAACCAGCGTTATGCCAAAATTAAATCGACAAGACCTATGGTCTTTGGAAGACTATTCTAACGAGCGTGCCGCTTTCCGTGAGATGGTCTTAGCTCACAAGAAAGATCGTAAGGTGCTTATTGGCGATCACATTCTGTTGATCTTTGAAGATCTCTTGAGTGTCAGATATCAAGTCCAAGAAATGCTCAGAATTGAGAAAGTGTTTGATGCTGCCGGCATTACAGATGAGTTGGAAGCCTATAACCCGTTGATTCCGGACGGTGATAACTGGAAGTGCACCATGCTTATTCAGTATGGTGACGTCGACGAGCGTAAGATCAAACTGCAGCACATGAAAGGTATCGAAGATTGCGTGTGGGTAAAAGTCGAAGGACACGATCCCGTCTTATCTATTGCTGATGAAGATATGGAGCGGGCTAATGATGAAAAAACCTCTGCAGTGCACTTCTTAAGATTCCAGTTTTCAGACGCAATCGTAAAGAGTCTGCAAAGTGGCGCTGCTGTTCAGGTTGGCATCGATCATCAAGCCTATGATGAGAAACCCTTGCTTCTTCCAGAGCCTACGCGTTCTTCCTTAGTGAATGACCTTAGCGGCGCCTAGCCGTTCAACAAGCTTTATCGATTTGTCAATCCTATTGAGGGGTGATACGCCCCTCAGTCCACTCCCCCCATACTCCGTCGTCTAGATGAATGGTTTGCGGGCGATTACAATGTCGTAATCCCCAACGATTCCAAGTGGCTTTCACATTCGCGATTAGTTCGTTAGTGTGCAAGCTCTTGTTAGAGTGATGGGGTACGTGTGTCCGATATTTTTAAAAAGCTTACAAAGCGCCCCGCAAGGCTGGCCGTTGCATCGTCCTGCCAATATCACTATGTTTCTTCTGGCTGGTTCTCAGCTAATAAAAATACACAACATAAAGAGTATACGGCATGAAAAAAGGTTGGAATCCGGGATTCCGGCGCATGGTTTTATTGTGTGCGAGTTTATTGGCGCTGAGCGGTACGGCTTTTGGTGCTAACCAAGAACAGGTTTACGAGCAGGCGCGCGGCTATTTGGCGGCGGGTGATGCGGATGCCGCTTATGCGTTGTTAACGCAATACGAAGGGGATTGGTCAGGCAACGACGCCTATGACTACCTGTTAGGTATTGCGGCGCTGGACAGTGGTGAGTCGGGCGAGGCGATCTTTAGTCTTCAGCGCCTTGTGGCGCGCCGACCGTCCTTTGCGGGGGCGCGTATGGAGCTGGCCCGGGCCTATTACGACATTGGTGATAACGAGTTGGCGCGGGTTGAGTTTGAGCGGGTGTTGGCGGACAACCCACCGGAGAAAGTCCAGTTGGCGGCGGCGGATTATTTGGCGGCGATTGATAACAATGCACGCGCTTATAAATCGGACATCCAATATTACGTTGATTTGGGTTTTGGCTACGACAGCAACCCGGCGGCGGCGACCGACAACGCGACCTTCTTGGGCTTTGCGCTAGCATCGAAAAACCTTGAACAAGAGTCGGCAGTGTTAGGCGGCGTGTTTGGGGTTCAGTACAGCAAACCGTTAACCCCAGATTTGCAGTTATTATTGAGCGGCCGAGCCGACCATCGTAGTAACCCTTCTGCACACCACGTTGACATTTCCAACATTGATTTGGGTGGTGGCTTGAACTGGACACTTGGCGAGGACTCATTGTCCTTAGTCGCCAATACCGTGTTTTCAGCGTTGGATGGTACCTACAACAAACAAGATATAGGCGCGACAGTGTCGTACCTGCATAAATTCAACGACAGTATGTCCTTGTCGGGTTTTTTACGTGGCGGCGCGTTGCGTTTTGAAGAGGATGCATTGAGTGTGCAGGACGTCGATCAGTTGCTGTACGGTTTATCGTTGAATCAAACCTACGGCAGTGCGCTGTTTAATGTGACTTTAACGGGCAACACGGATGATGCGAAAGAAAGTACGTCATTGTTCTCTGCAGATGGATACGGTTTGCGTTTGAGTCACAGCTGGTTCCGCGCCGGCGGTAAGGTTTACTTTGTTGATGCTAGTGCCAGTCGGGTTGAGTATGACGAACAATTCTTTGAAATGGATCGTGAAGACGATTCGTTTTCGGTGGGCCTAGGGGGTACGTGGAACAAGTTCCCGATGAAGGATTGGTCAACCACGGTACGGGTGAATTATAGCGCGAAGGACTCGTCGGTGAGCTTGTATGAGTATGACCGGCTGGAAGTTGGGTTCACGCTACGAAAAATGTTTTAAGGAGGGCTAGACGATGAAAATGATGAATCAGCAAATGAAGCGAACCCGTCTACAGACTCTCTTGGTATTGGCGATGTCGATGATGTCATTGACAGCTTGGGCGACTGTCGGTCAAGCCTTGTATACCTTTGGTAACGTGACGGTTGAACGACCAACGATTAGTGTTTTAAGTCGTGGTGATGCGGTTGAAGCGGGTGATGTCATTGTCACCGGCGCGAAGGCTTATGCCCAGATCAAGTTGGCGGATGGCACAAAAGTGGCGATTCGACCGGCTTCACGGTTTGTGATTGAAGCGCTTGAAGCGCCGGCGACGGCGACGGAAGCGGCGATCGGTGCGGGCACGGCATTGCGTGCCAGGTTTGATCTACAAAAGGGTGGTTTTAGAACGATCACGGGTCGGATCGCGAAGCGAGATCCGTCAGCTTATCAGGTGTCGACACCGTCGGCGGTGATCCGTGTGAAGGGTACTAACTATGTGGCGCGTTTATGTTCAGCTGACTGTGGTGGCACGGACGATGGATTGTATGTCGGTGTCTCTGATGGCGGTGTTGCGCTGACCAATGGTGGCGGAGAGCTAAACCTTGCTAAGAACCAATATGGCTATGCGGCGGACTTCAATACGCCTCCGACAAGATTGTTAGCGCCTCCGGCTAGTCTGAACGATGACGGTCTGGCGGTTCTTGAAGAAGAGGAAGAAGAGGAAGAAAGCGATAGTGATGAAGGCTCAGACGAAGGCGAAGAAGGCGGTGATGACAGCGGCGACGGCGGTGATGATTCAGGCGAATCGAGTGATGAAGGCGATCGTGGCGGCACCGGTACCGGCGATGTCCCTACTGCAGAAAGTAGTTCGGTTACAACTAATGTTTCCTCACCAACAACTGATGGCGCGCCAGTGCAAGAAATTACAGCCGTAGGCCCTGGTGGTACGGAGATTGATTTTACCGGTGGGGGTGGCACATTCGTGAATCGAGGTTTGTCGACAAGTACGACGGATTTTGCGACGTCTAATAATACTAACGCCGCGACCGTAATCTTTGATGATACGGGTAATTTAACTGGCTTTGATATCCCGTCAGACACGACGACATTTAGTTATGGTATTGGATCAGCGACGAACTTTAACAACGGCTTAGATGAAAATAGTCAGTTGCGTTGGGGTCGTTGGGCAGATGGCATTGCCCAGATTAGTGACAATGGTGCGCCCTCTAGCGATGTTGATTTGAACAACAGTAGCCTGCATTGGGTGATCGCTCTGACAGACGACGTATTACCAACTCAAGCAATTACGGGTACTGCAAGTTATTCCCTTGTGGGTAACACAGACCCGACAGATGCTGCTGGCAACATTGGGTTTCTAGGTCGTGCAGATTTGAGTGCTGACTTTACCAATTCGACTGTCCAGAGCCGGGTTGAATTGGGCATTAACAATCAAGCCTGGTCCGCCGTCGGTACAGGTAGCATCAATGTGAATCTGTTTTCCGGCTTGTATAACACTGTCACCGTAAATGGCGCAGCGGGCGGTAGTGGCGGTTTTTCTGGTCACTTCGTTGGGTTCAGCGGCGCGGTGCCTGATGGTGCGGGTCTGAGTTACATACTCCAAAATGGCAGTACCGTTGTGAATGGTGTGGCGGTGTTTGGTAATCCAGTGACGCCATAGAGATTACTGCCCATGGCAGCAATGGACGGTACAAAAAGTAGTACATGCAGAGCAAGCGAGCGCTCGTAACTGAGCGCGCGGACAAGACAAAAACGGAAAGGCAGCAGATGAAAAAACAAAGAATTTATCAGACCTTAATCACTTTCAGCCTTGTTGGACTTCTGACCGCCTGCGGTGGCGGTGGCGGCGGTGGTGGCGACGCGCCTGCTGCAGCATCAAGTACTGGGTCAGGCACGGTATCAACAGGTGGAGGTGATGGCGATACCGTAACGGGTGGCGTCACCAAAGGACCTGTGAGCGGTGCAACAGTACTGTTTTATGCTGTTGATCAGTTTGGCTTCCCGTTAGCGGCTGAGATAGCCAGTGCAACGACGAATGCGGCAGGTAACTTCACGGTGACCTTGCCCGCAGGCACGGGCACGGTATTAGTTGAGAGTTTTGGCGGCTCATACGTAGATGAATCAGATCAAGGTGGCAATCGTGTTGTTCAGCTTGGCCCTAATGATGGCTTCAGTTCAATACTGCCGACCGGCTCAAGCAGTGTCGCGATTAACCCTATTACGGACAGCTTAGTTCTACGCTCACGGATTTTATCGAGTTCTACTGGCGGTTTTGGTGGCAACTTTGTTACTACACGAGCCGCATTTAGCGGTGAGACAGGCTTTGATGCGTTTACGACAGTGCCGTCGAATCCGACATCACCTGCAGCGGGTGCCAGCGAGGCTGAGAAACAATATGCGCTTATGCTGGGTGGACTTGCGAATGCGATCAATAACATCACCGTTGAGCTGGGCTTAGGTGCGCCAACTTACGAGGTGATCCGAGCCGTGACCGCTGACTTAGTTGACGGCGAACTTGATGGTTTGCAGTTTGGTTCGCCAGTTGCCGTTCAAGGCGCTAATGGCGTTGTTAACCTAACCACGGACATTGACTTCGATTTAGAGGTTAACCGCTTCAGGAACAACAACGCGGCTGTATATGAAGGTACACCAGCGCCTGTATTTGATTTCTCTTTTTTTAGTAACTCGCCACCGATAGCCAACGCGGGCGTGGATCAGACCGTTCCTAGAAGCACGGGTGTGGTTTTAGACGGTAGTGCGAGCATTGATACTGAGGGCGACTTAGCTTACAGCTGGGTTCAGACATCTGGGCCGGTAGTGACTCTCACGGGCGCGACCACAGTGAGCCCAACGTTTACAGCCCCAGATACCTTTTTTGGGTTTGAGATTGTCGAGTTAACACTCACGGTCACTGACGCGACGAACGCAACAGCAACCGATACCGTTGCGGTGAATATTCAAGGTGCGCTTCCTACTAAGTTTGTTGTTGTCGATCAAGATGAATATGGTGATAACGTTGGTGAGGATGTTGATGGCGGCGCGGTGCTTTCCTTTAACGCAGACGGTACCGGCGAGTTTTTTGTTGAGGAAGGTACAATCCTCATTAACTTCACTATCGAAAGTCAAAATGTATTCCGCATTACCTTCCCTAATGGATTTGTTGCGGATGATTTTGATGAGTGCATCGTCGATGACGGTATGGGCGGGTGTATTACTGAGGTCATCATTGAAGAGCATCCCGATTTTATCGAATTCACGTTGGCAGCGGATCTGCCAAACGGCGATATGTTATCTGGATTAGAGGTGGGTACAGAAATATCTAGCGATCCTGTATTGCGCCCTGATGCGCCGTATTCCTTGACTTTCAATCTAGCTGCATTTGATTTTGATCAGCAGGTACCGTTCGTTATCGTGCAGGGTTCAGAACGCGTTTTGCCGATGAATATTTTCCCATCCTTCCCCTTATCTGACTTTGAGGATGAGTTGGCTGTTGACATCTTTGTGTTTAGTGCTGATGGAACCGGCATCACAGAGGAAACTGCGATTACCTTTGATTGGACAATTGAGGCTGATGGCCATCTGAGTGTCACCATGGTCAATGGTGAATCTGCAGACTATTTCAATATGGGGCGATCGAATAATGGCGATATTATCTCGGCCGCTTATCAATTAACCGCTCCATTGTTCCCTGGTGAAGACACACTTATTCATGTTGTTAGACTCTCCTTCGACAAAGTTGCAGCGACAGTTCCAACAACGCAAGCAGGATACGCCGGTATATACACCGGCACCTTTGCCTACGATTTCGCTGATCCGCTTGATGGTGACTTAGACTATATTGATGATTTGTCTATCAGATTTAATCCAGATGGCACCGGATCCTTCGAAGCCTATTTTTTCAATGGGGCTTCTCAGCAGATTGAGTACGTTGCTATTCCTGGCGGGTTCTGCTGGCAAGTTGATGGGGATGGTGATGTGCAGATTGATCAAGTCGATAGACCTAACAGATTTTATCTTCCTGCTCCTCCGGGTATCCGTGGGAGTGTTGAGCCAACAGTGTCTGATTGTTTGAGCATCACTGAAATCGACATTTTTAATCGCCTTTTCCAAACAACCTTGCGCGTAGATGGCAATGTGTTTAGTGATTTCAAAAACCGTCTACTGCACCGGCCAACGCCAAGCGACCCGCTGACGACAATAGAGCTTGGTATGACTGTCACAACTCGTGTACCGCTGACGATTACTCCACCTTACGCAGGGTCTGAATACGAGTTCTTCTCTGTGAACGTACCTCTTCTAGTTGATGTTCTATTTAATGACTTTAGTAGAGACGGACCTGCTATCGACCCGACCACAGTTGTGATTGTCTCGGGACCGTATAAAGGAACTGCAACGGTTGATCCAAGTACGGGTGAGATTACTTATACCTCCGATGCTTTGGGTAGTCAGGATTCAATCCAATACAGGGTCTTTGATACAGCGGGTAATCCCTCGACCGTAGGTCATTTAGATTTGCTTGATTCCGGCGGGTAAAGGGTCGTCGCAAGGTTCGGTTTTAGGTTCAGTAATTGCTTTTTTGATTTGTTTGATCATCAAGGTCGGGGCCGCAGTTGATACGCTATTGAGCGTAACCTTGATGGTGCTAGTGCGCTGTCCAAATAGGTGCTGTAAAGGCTGATTGTTGCATGCTTGTTGGCGATTTTCATCACTGATTGAAATTGTTGGTAGTGTATAACGCAACCTTAAATTCGCTTACGCCTGTAGACGACTTTGCAAGAACGAATGGCGACGACGTTTTTTAGAAGCGCGACAAGGTGGTTTCCTTTTCTGATTTGCCAGCACAAATGCTGGCTGGATGGTTAATGCAATTCAAAGTGGAGACAGCAAAAATACGGTGGAATCTTTGATTTAGGCGGATGCTTTTTGCTGCGTGCAATATAGTTTGGTCCAAGTAGCTCGCTGCGTATTCTTCGGTCTGTTACTGACGATTAGAATCTGTTGCTAAGAGTAAAGATGAGCTGCAGGCGTTGAGTCGGTCATTTTTGGAATGACCATCAGAGCCGAGAAAAAGAAACGCGCATATCCGTTCATAGCGCGAACAAGAATATAGATGGCAAGTGGGTCCCCATAGCCGTACGACTAGAAAAACTGATGTAAAGACGTTAGATAAATATCGCTATTCATCTGTCGTCAACGTCCTTGGTCCTTTCGAGTTGATTTTCTATAGCTGCATTGACCAAAGGGTTTGTCGAGGCGTTGAGCTATCGAAAATTTTCTTTGTACAAGGCTTTTTGTCTTTTTCTGTATTGATCAATTTTTCGATAACACGTACCAAGTCCGCTATAACTTTCTCCCTTACCTTTCCCCTATTTTTTTAAAACAAACTTCTTTTCTGTTTCATTAATATCCTCCTTTGTAACGTTTTGTATACTTTTTGTGCATCCGCTTCTATTCAACTTGGGATTTGCTAGCATTCGGCGGTGCTAGGTGCGTGCTAGGTGTGTGCAAAATGTGTGCTAAGTGAAGATATTGTGAAAACAAAGTTAATTGGATCAACCCTCAGCAAAGAGCACTGTGTTTATTGGCATCCTATTGCAACGAAATACGTTGTCACAATGAGAAAGTGCCGGTCAGCAGTGTTTCAAAGTGGTTTCCTTCCTAACCCAGTGGCGCAGTTGGTTGCTGGGTAATTGATACAATTCAAAGAGTATACGACATGAAAATAGGTTGGAATCCTCGATTCCGGCGCACGGTGATATTGTGTGCTAGTTTATTAGCGCTGAGCGGTTCAGCTTTAGGTGCTACTCAAGAGCAGGTTTACGAGCAGGCGCGCGGCTTCTTGGCGGCGGGTGATGCGGATGCCGCTTATGCGTTGTTAACGCAATACGAAGGCGACTGGTCAGGCAACGACGCCTATGACTACCTGTTAGGTATTGCCGCGTTGGACAGTGGTGAAGCGGGCGAGGCGATCTTTAGCCTGCAGCGCCTGATTGCGCGCCGTCCCGCCTTTGCCGGCGCACGTATGGAACTGGCCCGGGCTTATTACGACATTGGTGATAATGAGCTGGCACGGGTTGAGTTTGAACGGGTGTTGGCGGACAACCCGCCGGAGAAAGTCCAGTTAGCGGCCACGGATTATCTCGCCGCGATTGATAACAATGCGCGCGCTTATAAATCGGACATCCAATACTACGTCGATTTGGGTTTTGGCTATGACAGCAACCCGGCGGCGGCAACCGATAATGCGACCTTCCTGGGGTTTGCGTTAGCGGCGAACAATCTTGAGCAAACATCTGCTGTCCTAGGTGGTGTGTTTGGTATGCAGTACAGCAAGCCGCTGACACCGGATTTACAATTGCTGTTGAGCGGTCGGGCCGATCATCGCAGTAATCCTTCTACGCATTATGTCGACACCTCGAACATTGATATAGGCGGTGGTTTGAACTGGGCGATTGGTGAGGACTCTTTGTCCGTTGTGGCCAACACGGTGTTCTCTGCCTTGGATGGTACCTATAACAAACAGGGCTTTGGCGCGACCGCGTCGTACCTACACAAATTCAGCGACAGTCTATCGTTGTCCGGTTTTTTACGTGGCGGCGCGCTGCGTTTTGAAGATGCTGCCTTGAGTGTGCAGGACGTTGATCAATTGTTGTATGGCCTGTCGTTGAGTCAAACCTATGGTGCCGCGCTGTTTAACGTGACATTAACGGGCAATAGCGATGATGCGAAAGAAGCGACGTCGTTGTTCTCGGCTGATGGTTACGGTTTAACGGCGAGTCACAGTTGGTTCCGAGCAGGCGGCAAGATTTACGTTGTTGATGCGAGTTTGAGCCGCGTCGAGTACGAGGAACCCTTTTTTGGCATTGATCGTGAAGACGATACCTTCTCGGTCGGTTTAGGCGCGACGTGGAATAAGTTCCCGATGAAGGATTGGTCGACCACGTTACGGGTGAATTATAGCGCGAAGGACTCGTCGGTGAGCTTGTATGAGTATGACCGGCTGGAAGTTGGGTTCACGCTGCGAAAAATGTTTTAAGGAGGGCTAGACGATGAAAATGATGAATCAGCAAATGAAGCGAATCCGTCTACAGACTCTTCTGGTATTAGTGATGTCGATGATGTCATTGACGGCCTGGGCGACGGTCGGTCAAGCCTTGTATACCTTTGGTAACGTGACGGTTGAACGACCAACGATCAGTGTTTTAAGTCGTGGTGATGCGGTTGAAGCAGGTGATGTGATTGTCACCGGCGCGAAAGGTTATGCGCAGATTAAGTTAGCGGATGGCACAAAAGTGGCGATCCGACCGGGCTCACGCTTTGTGATTGAAGCGCTTGAAGCGCCGGCGACGGCGACGGAAGCGGCGATTGGAGCCGGCACAACATTGCGTGCCAAGTTTGACCTACAAAAGGGCGGTTTCAGAACGATCACGGGACGGATCGCTAAACGAGATCCGTCTGCTTATCAAGTGTCGACACCGTCGGCGGTGATCAGTGTGCGCGGTACTAACTATGTGGCGCGTATATGTGCGGCGGATTGCGGCGGCACGGACGATGGATTGTATGTCGGTGTCTCTGATGGTGGCGTTGCTTTAAGCAACGGCGGCGGCGAATTAACTTTAGCGAAGAATCAATACGGTTTTGCGGCGGACTTTAATACGCCACCATCGCGTTTGATAGCACCACCGGCGAGTTTGCAGGATGACGGTCTGGCTGTGCTGGAGGAAGAAGAGGAAGAAGAAGAGGACAGTGAAGAAAGCTCAGACGAAGGCGAAGAAAGCGAAGAAGAAGAAGAGGGTGATTCTGAAGAGGAGGGTGATTCAGAAGAAGAGGGTGATTCTGAAGAGGAAGGCGACTCAGAAGAAGAGGGCGACTCTGAAGAAGAAGGTGATTCAGAAGAGGAGGGCGACTCCGAAGAGGAAGGTGACTCTGAAGAAGAAGGTGATTCCGGCGAAGAGGGCGACGCCGAAGAGGAAGGTGATTCTAGTGGAGAGGGCGACTCAGAAGAAGGCGATTCTGGCGAAGAGGGTGACTCAGAAGAAGGTGACTCGGGTGAAGAGGGCGACTCTGGCGAAGAAGGTGACGGCGGTGATGACTCAGGCGACTCGGGTGAAGAAGGTGACGATTCCGGCGACAGCGGTGATGATTCCGGTGACAGTGGTGACGATTCCGGCGACAGTGGTGACGATTCCGGCGAC
>Ga0209816_1000876_pt1 | contig 22909 bp, 16 predicted proteins | sample CoawatmetaG01DNA_FD_187509 | JGI IMG/M metagenome (GOLD analysis project Ga0209816, IMG submission 187509) | Marine microbial communities from the West Antarctic Peninsula - Coastal water metaG017-DNA (SPAdes) (version 2) | ecosystem: Environmental > Aquatic > Marine > Coastal ...
CTAGTATCGTTGCCTTAGAGCTGCAGGTTAATGATGCACCTGCCATCACAGATCCTATCACAGATTACTTTGTGTGTGATTTGGACGGTAACGGTATTGAGACTTTTGATTTAACGAGCAAGGATGAGGAGATTTTAAATTCTTTGGTAGATGTTAGTTTAACCTACCATGAGAGTTTTGCCGATGCAGAAGCTGGGTTATTTCCTATCACCCCTGCCACGGCGTATGTAAGCCCTTCGGCTACTATATGGGTACGCGCTGTAAACTATGAGGATGGTGATATTTCTAATGATGTTTTGTGTGTTACCATCGGCCAGTTTGATTTAATTTTAGGTGAGACTCCTGCTTTTAATGTGATCCCAGAGATTGAGGCTTGTGATGATGAGATTGCAGATGGAATCACTGAGTTTGATTTAAATAGTTATAATGCTATTATCACCGGTGGTAATCCAGATGTAACTGTTACCTATCATGCTACCCAAGAGTTTGCGCAAGCTGGTTTTCCTGCCTTGCCTGTTTTTTACACCAACACGACCAATCCTGAAGATATTTGGGTACGTGTTAGTGATGTAAGTGGTTGTTACGGTATTTTCATGAGTGAATTGGTTGTGGTTCCACGTCCGGAGATTTTTGAGCCTTTGCCACTTATCTACTGTGATGATGATAATGATGGTTTTGGTACTTTTATATTAACGGATGCCGATGAGCAGGTAGTAGGAGGTAACCCAGCGGGTAACCTAGTTGTTAGTTACCATGTTACCCTGTCAGATGCTATAAACGGGGTATTGCCTTTAGTGAGTCCTTACGATAACGAGGTTCCTTTTGATCAGATTATTTATGTTCGTTTGTTTGATATTGCTTCTGGTTGTTACAACACGACGATACTTCATTTACTAGTAGAGGAGCGTCCAGCGATTACCGACCCACAGCCATTGGTTGTTTGTGATACAGATGGAGACGGCATTGCTGTTTTTAATTTAACGTCTGCCGAGCCTGATATACTTCAAGGTCTAACGGGAGGCCCTTATGTTGTGTCTTACTTTACAGATCTGGCTATGACCAGTGCTATTGTAAATCCTTTTAGTTTCAGCAATAGTGTAAACCCACAAACAATTTATGTTACGGTGAGTGATACCAACAATGATTGTGAGAGTTTCACGACCTTAGAGCTACGTGTTGAGATACCACCACTACTTGTTAACCCAACACCAATAGAACTTTGTGACCAGACGGATATTCTAGGTCCTGATGATGAGCTGGAGATTTTTGATTTAACCAGCAGGATTGCAGAGATCACCTCAAATGATTTAAGTGTATCTGTAAGTTTCTTTGAGAGTTTTGCAGATTTACAATCCAACACCAACGCTATTGCAGACCCAACGGCCTACCAAAATATAATTGCAGGAGTTGTTCAAAACCCTCAGACTATATGGATACGGGCCGAGGATATAAACACCTCTTGTGTTATAGATACTGGAGTTGTTACTTTAGATTTAATTGTAAACCCACTTCCTTCGCCAATCACTCCAACGCCACTAGAGCTTTGTGATATAGACAATGATGGATTTGGATCCTTTACCTTAACAGATAAAGACATTGAGATTATAGGAGCAGAGCCAGGAGTAATCGTTAGCTACCACGAGACCTTGAGTGATGCTGAGAATAACATATTTCCAATTAATAGTCCTTACCAAAACATAGTTGCCGATTTACAGGTTATTTATGTACGCGCTACCTATGATGATATACCACCTGCGGTAGGTACAGGATGCTGGCGTGTTGTAGCGTTAGAGCTAGTTGTAAACCCAACCCCTATAGTGCCTCTAGATATAGAACCAATTATAGCCTGTGATGCAGATATGGATGGTTTTGAGATCTTTGATCTCACCCAACGAGCCGCTACCATTTACGGTACTCAAGCCACCACTGATTACGCGCTAAGTTACTATTTGAGTGAATTAGACGCCGAGGCAGGTACCCCAGCCATTGCAAGTCCTAACACTTTTACCAATACGATAACTCCGCTACAAACTATTTGGATCCGTTTGGAGAATGTAGATAGTGGCTGTTTCAAGTTAGGTAGTTTTGATATCCAGGTTGTTGATGGCCCCGAGGTTATACAACCCAACGCGTTTAACAAGTGTGATGATTTAGGAGCGCCTTTTGATGGGATTACTACCTTTGATTTAACGACTCAGGATGCTATTATTACAGCAGGCGAGCCATCTATTGGAGTACAGTATTATGAGACCCTTGCCAACGCACAGGGTGATATTGATGCTATTAACCCAGCTACGGCGTATGTAAACCAAGTAAACCTTCAAACGATTTACGTTCGTGTTACCGATGGTAATAGTTTATGTGTAGACACAAGTGTTACCCTTACCCTAAGAGTATTACCAAACCCTCAGCCAGAACAGCCAGATCCTATTGCGCTGTGTGATACCAATGGTGATGGTCAAGAGGTGTTTGATTTAACCATTAGAGCTGCACAGATATTAGATGGTGAGACGTATGATTTACAGTACTATGAGACAGAGCTGTTAGCTATAGACGGCGCAGTAGGTACTGATATAGTTGACCCTACGTCTTATACCAATACTAGTAACCCTCAGGATATTTACATACGTGTTACCAACCCTGGTTCAGATGCTTTGTGTTTTGAGATTGTTGTTTTAACGATATCGGTAAACACGCTTCCAGATGATGGTATTTTATTGGATGATTATGAGATTTGTGAGCTTCCTTTTGATGGGGTGTCTATTTTTGATTTAACGACAAAGATTCCAGAGATATTAGTGGGTCAAGATATGGTTAACAATGTGGTTAGTTTTTATGTAACCCCGGCAGATGCTACTGCAGGAGTAAACCCTATCCCAATACCTGCCACGTACCAAAACATCACGAACCCTCAGGCTATTTATGTAGGTATCACCAATACAGCTACAGGCTGTTATATAGGAGGTGTTCAGTTTTTCAACATTCAGGTGAAGCCAGGAGCTACTGCTACCGCTCCAGCACTACCTTATACCTTGTGTGACCAAGAAGGAGCCAATGATGGTTTTACGGAGTTTGATTTAACACTCCAGAGTTTGTTGGACGAGATTTTAAATGGTCAAGATCCTTTAGACTACTTTGTTAGTTTTTATGAGACACTTGCCAATGCTATGGACTCAGAGAATCCATTAGGAGCTAGTTATACCAATATTATCAACCCTCAGGTTATTTATGCGAGGGTTGAGAACGGATCTTCTGGTTGTTATGATGTTGTAGAAGTTATCTTGAAGGTAAATCAATTACCTGTAATTACCTTAGATGATAGTTATAGATTGTGTGTAGATGCCAACGGGTTGCCTATTGCCTCTTCTCAGGGAGCAGACTCTCCACCAGTTATAGATACAGGTCTAGATGATACCCTGTATAGCTTTGAGTGGAGTATAGATGGTGTTGTACAAGTAGGAGAGATTGGAGCTAGTATTATAGCCACAACGGGCGGCGTGTACCAAGTTAGTATTACCCAATTATCGAGTGGTTGCCAGACAGTAGTAGATACAACAGTAACGGTCTCACAGGCACCTGTTGAGTGGAGTTTTAATTTAACCAACGGGGCTTTTGCAGATAATCACACCGTAGAGATACTGGCTCAGGGTCTAGGGGAGTATGTGTATAGTATAGATGGAGGAGTGTTCCAGGAGAGTAATGTGTTTAGTAATGTAGCTCCAGGGGTGCATACTATAACGATAAAGGATGCCAATGGTTGTGGCGAGGTTAGCTTTGATATTGGTGTTGTAGATTATCCAAATTACTTTACACCAAATAACGATGGATACCACGATACTTGGAATATTATTGGTATTGCAGAGTTCGATGCTACGGCAAATATTTATATATTTGACCGCTACGGGAAACTACTCAAGCAAATTAGCCCACTATCGCCAGGATGGGATGGGACGTATAACGGCAATGCATTACCATCTAGTGATTATTGGTTTAGAGTGGAGTACACAGAACAAGGCATACAAAAAGAAATAAGAGGGAATTTCACCCTTAAGAGATAAAAAATTAGACGATACTAAAATTATGGATTTTAAAAAAACCTACGTTGTTTTACTTTTATTAGTAACCCAATTTTCATTTTCACAGGATGGTATTCCTGTATATCACGATTACTTGAGTGATAATTTGTATTTATTACATCCCTCTATGGCAGGAGCAGCATCTCACAATCAAGTAAGATTAACTGCACGTCAACAATGGTTTGGAGAACTAGAAGCTCCAAATTTACAGACTGTGAGTTTTAATGCAAGAGTGGGTGAGAAATCTGGTTTTGGTGCCATAGTGTATAACGATAAAAATGGGTTTCATTCACAATCTGGTGGTTATCTTACATATGCATACCACTTAATGTTTTCTAGAACAGCCACAGATTTAAATCAATTGTCATTTGGTTTAAGCGCAGGGTTTTCTCAGTCTAATCTTAATGAAAGTACTTTTTTACTTTCATACCCAACCAATGATAGCTTTGATCCCGCAATTTTTGGAGGGACACAATCTGCATCTTATTTCAATATAGATGCTAGTTTGTCTTATAATTTTTTAAACTTTTCTTCTCATGTAACGATAAAGAATTTAATACTACAAAACAGAGATCTTTATGACCCAAGAAATGAGTCTAATAACCAGCGCAGGTATTTAATGTCTGCTGGATACGCAATAGCTAGTTACGGCTCAGATTGGAGCTACGAGCCGTCTGTTTTGTTCCAGTACTCTGAGGGTACCGCAGAGAGCTCTGTGGATGTGAATTTTAAAATATTTAGAGCTATGGATTTTGGTAAAATCTGGGCAGCATTATCATACAGGAGATCTCTAGATGGTGCAGAGTATCTTCAAGGAGGGGTTATAGACTCTCAACAACAACAATTAATTACGCCTGTAGTAGGGGTTAATTACAATAACTTTTTATTCGCATATACCTATGGTCTTCAAACGGGTGATGTTCAGTTTAACAATGGTGGTGGATTTCATCAAATTACATTGGGGTATGATTTCTTAGGCAATAGGCCAGAACCTTATGATTGTAATTGCCCTGCAATTAACTAAAGTAAAAGCCTGCTGTATAGCAGGCTTTTTTTTATGGGTTTTATCAAAAAAACTAAGAGTTTAGAAGGTCTTTTCTAAGATATCAATACTGTCTTTGTATTGTGTTAGTAAGAATTTAAGTGTAGCGGGTTTTGAGTTTGTATAAAACATAAGTTTTGGTTTTGTTAGCTCAGCGCTTAATAGATTTTTAGAACTCAAAACAAGTTGTGTTTGTTTTGCTACTGCTTGACCACTATCTATTATTTGTATGTTGCTAGGGAGAAGTTTTTTTAGCTGCTCTATAAGGTATGGGTAATGACTACAGCCCAACACTAGACAATCTATATTGGCCGCTAACATAGGTTTTAAGTACTTTTTAAGCAGGTTTGTAGTTTGATCCATGCCCATATCTCCATTTTCTATAAGTGTTACCAATCCCTCTCCTACAACTTCTGTAATGTTTATGTCTAATGCTAAGGCCTTAGAGGTCTCGTGAAATAATTTACTACTAAGGGTGCCCTTTGTGGCTAAAATGCCAATACTATTTGTCTTAGACATTAATGCGGCAGGTTTGATGGCTGGCTCTATACCAATGAAGGGAATCTGGTAGTGGTTTCTTAAATAGGTGATGGCATTTGTGGTGGCGGTATTGCAAGCTATAATTATAATTTTACAACCAAGGGAGATAAGGTGTTCTGTGTTTTTAATACATAGAGAAATAATTTCTTCCTTTGTTTTGTTGCCATAAGGTGCATTGGTGCTATCTGCAAGATATACAGTAGCCTCATGTGGTAGTTGTTTGTGAATTTCCTTCCAAATAGAAGTCCCACCTACTCCAGAATCAAAAATACCTATTGGTGCCTTATTGTTCATATGATAAAGGTAGTGATATCAAAGATATTTTTATTGCATAAAGGTCAAAACAAAAAAGCCTGCTATAAGCAGGCTTTTTTGTTTTAGATAGAATGTAAAGATTAGATGCCTAATTCTTTTTTAACATCCATTAAAAGATCATACCCATCTGCTAGTATTACTCCGTTTCCGGTAGCAGAGTCAAGCACATATTGAAATCCTTTTGCTCTAGCAACTTTTTGAATAGCTGTACGCGCTTTTTCTAGAATTGGCTGATAAATATCAACTTCTTTCTTTTGTAAGTCTTGTAGTGCTTGTTGTCTGTATGCAGAGATATTACGCTCCATACCTTGAACCTCTTCTACACGTTTTGCATTCTCTTCTTGTGTTTTTGTAGTTTCTTCAGCGCCGTATTGCTTTACTTTTGCCTCAAACTCTTTAGCCATGTCTTTAATGGCTGTATCATACGTTTTTTGCAATTTTTCTAACTGGCTTTGTGCAGCCTTCATCTCTGGCATAGACTCAACCAGCGCTTGTGTGTCTACATGTGCTGTTTTTGATTGTGCATTTGTAAAAGTTGTAGCTCCCATAAATAAGGCTACTGCTATCATTAAATTCTTCATTGTTTTCATTTTAATTGTAGTTAAGTGTTATATAAATTTTTAAGTATACTCATTATTTCCCGTTTCCATCACCTTGGTTAGGGGGGGTTGCCTCTTGATTTTGATCGTTGTTTTTTGGTGGCCAAGGCGTGCCATTTCTAATTGCTTGTATAGAATCTCTAGTTCTTTGTCTGGCTTCAATCAATTCTGCTCTTTTTAAATCATAAGCTATTTTCTTTGCAGATTTAATAGAATCACGCTCTCTTTTTCTGTCTTTCATGATTTGCTCGCGTGGGTCTGTTTTTACCTCAATTGCTTGCTGGGGTTTTGAGGTTTCTTTTGTTTGTTCTTGGCTTACATCTTCTTTTTGTTTGCTTTCTTTTCCATCTATTTTAATGTCATTTTCTCGCTCCTGGTTTTTTAAAGATACAGGAGGCCAAGGGGACCCGTTTCTTACAGCTTTTATAGAGTCTCTTGTTCTTTGGCGATCTTCAAGTAATTGTGCTCTTTTTAGATCATAAGCTATTTTCTTTGCGGCTCTTATAGAATCTCTTTCACTTTTTCTGTCTTTCATGATTTGCTCGCGCGCATCTTGCTTTGCCACATTTTCTTGCTCACGCTGGGTAACTTCTTTATCCTCTTCTAGAGATAGGTCATCTCTTTCTTCAATTTCTTTGCGTTCTTTTTTACTGCTGGCTTCTTTTCTTTTCTCTACTCTATTGATACTTCTGAGTACAATATCACTAATGTCATTTCTTTTGGCAGCAAAAAGCATTACTACATCTGCAGACTTGTCAAAAATAAAATCATATTTTTTGGCCTCTGCAACTTCCTGTACAATATTAAATACTTGGTCTTGAATGGGCTGTACTAATTGTCTTCTTTGTATTACTAGATCTCCACCAGAGCCGAAACGATTTTGCTGATAGGCAATCATCTCATCTTCCTTGATCTTGATTTCTTCTTCTCTTTCCTCAATAAGTTCTTTGGTCAACAACACTCGCTCGTTGGTGAGGGTTAATTTTAGTAAATCAATCTCTTGTTGTTTTTTGTCTATGTCTGCTTTCCAGCGTTGTACTTTTCCATCCAATTGTGTAGATGCTTCTATATATTCAGGTACATTTTCAAGAATGTACTCCATGTCAATATATCCTATACGCACCCCTCTTTGTGCGTTTGCTGAAAATGAGATGCAAATAAATGCAATCGCTACTAAAAGTATTTGTTTAGTTTTCATAGTAATGGTTGATGTTAAGAAAATATCGTGCCAAATTAAAATTGTTGCCCTATTATAAAGTGGGTTTCCCATCCATTAGGGTTGGTTCCCGACAATGTTGAATCAAATCCATAAGCAAAATCGATGCCTAATAATCCGAATGCTGGCATAAATATACGTAATCCTGCGCCAGCAGACCTCTTAAGATCAAAAGGATCATAGTCTCTAAACCCGTCATAAGAGTTACCTGCTTCTATAAAAGCCAATACATATATAGATGCCAATTGCTTTAAAGTAATTGGGTATCTCATTTCTAACGAAAATTTATTATAAATATTATTTCCATCTTGTGGTGATAAAGATTGATTAGGATATCCACGAAGTTGTACAACCTCTCTTCCATCTAAACTAAAAGCACCAAGTCCATCTCCACCAACAAAGAATCTCTCAAAAGGAACAACACCTCTATCTGTATTATAGGATCCCAAAAACCCAAATTCTGTTTTAGATCGCAGCACTAAATCTCCAGTAATTTTGTTGTACCAAGTACCTTCAAATTTAATTTTATAATACTCTAGCCAATTAAAACGCTCTTGATCAATTGAAGAAATGCGCTCTTGGGTATCAACATCTGTTGGGTTATCTATTAGAAAATCTACCAAACCTTCACGCTCTTGAGCAAGTTGGCTATAATCTACACCATTAAATAATGAATATGGAATTGTTACTTTGGCCGAAACTTTAAATTCTGCACCAAATTTAGGGTAAATTGGATTGTTACCCACATTACTTCTAGTAAGGCCAATTGTATAGGCTAGGTTATTTGAAAACCCATCACCAAATGTAAATAGCCCCGTGTTGTAGTTTTTTAAATTATAGTGCTGAAAACTTATAGCATTAGAGAATGTGAAGTTGTCATCTGGCCAAGTCAATCTTTTAGCGAGCCCCAAGGATCCACCTGTGATTAAAAAGCGTTGGTCCCTATCTACCTCTCTTGTTTGAAAGTTAAAACGGTATTGTACCGTATGAGAAAAAGACCCACTAAACTGTACAGGACGTTTTCCTCCAAGCCAAGGCTCTGTAATAGAGGCGCTATAAGTTTGGTAGTTTGTACTAGCCTGTGCTCTTAAAGAGAGTTTTTGCCCATCACCCATAGGAAGCGGTTTGTAGGCATCAGCATTAAAAATGTTTCTAAGTGAAAAATTGTTAAAAGAAAGCCCAAGGGTTCCAACAAAACCTCCACCACCATAACCACCTTGAAGCTCTATCTGGCTAGCTCCTTTTTCTACAACAGAGTACTCCATGTCTAGTGTCCCGTTGTTTGGGTCAACATTTTTAAAGTTTGGTGAAATTTGTTCTGGATCAAAAAAGCCTAAAGTACTTAGTTCTCTAATGGTTCTAACCACATTCTTTTTACTATACTTCTGTCCGGGCCTTGTGCGTAATTCTCTATAAATTACATGGTCATTTGTTTTGGTATTTCCAACTACCGTGATGTGATCAAAATAGGCTTGCTTCCCTTCTCTAATTCTAATTTCATAATCAATAGTATCTTGTCTTACTGCAACCTCTACGGCATTAATGGTAGAGAAAAGGTATCCGTTGTTTTGGTATTTGTTTGTAAGATCAAAGGCTTCTGGATTTGTGTTGTCTTCAATTCTTTCTGCCATTAGGGTCCCGTTATAAACATCTCCTTTTTTTATACCCAGTGTTTGACTTAATTGGCTATTGGTATAGACGCTATTTCCTAAAAATCGAATGTTTCCAAAGTAGTATTTTTTTCCTTCCTCTATTTCTATATTGACACCTACACTTCTATCATTTGTGTTATAAACACTGTCATTTAAGATTTTTGCATCTCTATATCCATTCTCTTTGTAGGTCTGAATGATAGCCGCTTTATCTTCTTTATAACCAGCATCTGTAAATTTTGACATCTTCCAGATACGAATCGGGTTTCTTTTTTTAGTATTTTTCATGGAGCGCCTTAGCATCCCATCTTTTAGATTATCATTACCCTGAAATACAAGAGGAGTTATTTTAATCCGCTTGTTTTTGTTGATGATAATTTTCATGTCTTTGGCAACTTCAACACCTGTAGAATCTAGTTTTGAAGGGGTGGTGATGATAACATCTGTGTTGTAAAATCCTTTTTCAACAAATTTATTGCGTATAAAATTTTTGGTAGTAGTGATTAAATTTTTGGTGATTTTTAGCCCAGATTTTAATTCTGTTTCTTTTATAATTTCTTTGGTCATCGCCTTGCGGATCCCTTCTCCAACAATTGTTATTTCATCTAGCTTTGGAAGCTCTACGATATAGACTTCAAGATCTGCGAGGTCTCCTTCTATTTTTGTAACGTATATAGCGATATCGCTAAATAGGTTTTGTTCCCATAATTTTTTTGTTACCTCACTCAGGCGTTCTCCAGGAATGAAAATGCGCTCTCCTTTTTTAAGCCCTGTAAAGGCAATAACAGTTTGATCATTGTAGCTCTGTGCTCCAGCAACTGTGATGTTATTTATTTCGTATTTAATACCAGCGTCTAGCTCTTTTTGCTGTGCGTGGATTGTAGATGACCAAAGAAGTGCAATGGCTACAAAACAAAAGATCTTTCTGTACATATTAAAAATATAATGCGAATTATAATTGCTCACTTGTCTTTCCAAATCTTCGTTCTCTGTTTTGATAATTTAAAATTGCTTCAAAAAGATGGTTTTTGGTATAATCTGGCCAAAGTACATCTGTAAAATATAATTCTGCATATGCTAGTTGCCACAACAAAAAGTTGCTTATACGTTGCTCACCACTGGTACGAATTAACAAATCTACATCTGGTAGGTCTTGGGTGTATAGATGATTGTTAATCAGTTTTTCATCAATATTTTCAGGCGAAATTAATCCTTTTTTAACTTTAAGACTAATCTCTTGAATTGTTTTTGTGATTTCTTCTCTAGACCCATAACTTAGTGCAAGTGTCAAGGTCATTTTTGTGTTGTCTTTCGTCTTTTCTATAACATCCATTAACTCTTTTTGAGCTTTACTTGGTAAGGCGTCAAGATTACCAATGGCGTTTAATTTTATATTATGCTTGTTAAGCATTTTAATTTCTTTTTTTAATGAGGAAACCAATAGTCTCATTAGTAATTCTACCTCCAATTTTGGCCGATTCCAATTTTCAGTAGAAAAAGCGTACAGTGTTAGGTAAGGGACCTTAATCTCTACACACGCCTCTGTGATTTCACGAACTGCTTTTGTGCCGTTTTCATGTCCCATAGACCGAAACAAACCTTTGGCTTTCGCCCAACGGCCATTACCATCCATGATGATAGCCAAATGTTGTGGAATAGTATCTTTGTTTATTTGTTGTAAGAGACGACTCATTTTTTTAAAAATTACAATAACAGGGTTCTCTACCAAAAGTAAATGAAAAAGTAATGCCCGTAAAGACATACCAATCATTATTATTTTGATTTCCAAATTTTAGATCTTGTTGTTGGTCATCTCCTTGAGATGGATTGCTAGCATCGATATTATCTGTAAATGCATACCTAGCTCCAATCTCGAAAGCTCCAATTAATTTTGTGCTTAGGGTTGCTTTATATCCAAGTACCATTGGGATTGCAAATGCACCAGTTTGGTTGTATTGTGTTGTATCACCCTGGGTATCAATTAAAGAGGCCTGATTTAGAAAATACGTGATTCCTGTATAAAGATAGGGAGCTGCCACTGGTGCTCCAGAGTTTAAATTGAACTCCCAAAAGGTGTATTCTAGCCCTGCAGAAAATTCTTTGATATTGTTTTGAAAAGAGTACCCTCTTTGTTGTCTTCTAGTTTCCTTGCTGTCTGCGTCGTTGCCCTCTACTTTGGCTAGAATGGCCGAAAAACGAAAAGAATGTCTTTCGCTTCTGTTCCATTTAAAAATACCGCCAAATGCTAGTGTATTTGGGTTTATGTAGCTTGTGTTTCCAACATCTCCAATTACATTTGCTCCACCAATAAAACCACCCAGCTCAAATGTCTGTGAGGTTCCTCTTTGTAAGCAAAAAAGCATTAAAAAAACTACCGTTAAATACCTCATAAGTTTTAAAAAGTTCGCAAATATAACAATAAACTTTGCACTACCCCACCATAACAGGGATAGTCTAGATTGATAAACAATTTTTAGTGTTTTTTATTGCTCAATTTCTTTTGTCTTCTCCCCAAAGTAGTTTTTTTCGGAGTGTTTTAATAAAACTCTCCTCAATGGGTTGCACAAATTTAATTGTGAAGGGTGCTTTTTTTATGGTAATCACCGTTTCGTTTTCAAGGGTTAAGATTCTTGAGTCTAAAGACAGTAAGTGGGTGTCTTCTCTTCCCGAAACTTTTAGCGTTACCACGCTATTGTCTGGAACCACTAAAGGTCTAACATTTAAATTGTGTGGCGCAATGGGCGTGAGTATAATACTCTCGTTACTAGGTTCTATTACAGGTCCGCCACAACTCAATGAATACCCTGTAGATCCTGTTGGGGTAGATATTATTAACCCGTCAGACCAGTATGAGGTTAGATATTCTGAGTTGATAGTAGTTTCTACCTTAATCATCGAGGTGGTGTTTTTTCTATTAACAGCCACTTCGTTTAGGGCAAAATTCAAGGGGGTGATTTCTCTGTTTGTTGGACTCGTTTCTATAGATAATAAAGAGCGCTCAGAGAGGTAATAATTACCATCTAGTATTTCTGTAATACTTGATGTTATGTCTTGTTTTTGTATGGTAGCTAAAAACCCGAGTCTTCCAGTGTTTATTCCAACAATTGGAATGTCAAGATCTCGTACAAATGTGATAGATTTTAAAATGGTGCCATCCCCTCCTATACTAAAAAACAGGTCATAGCTCTTGTCTAATTTTGTAAAGCTTGCCAAATTGGATAGGTCTGTATGAAAGGATTGATTCTCTCTCATAAGCGCTAAAAAGTTTTTTTCGACCACAATTTCAACCCCTTTATTTTGCAACACATTGAGAATTGCCTGTATATGAGTTTCAGAATTTTTGTGATAAAATTGGCCGTAGATTCCTATTTTCATAACTACATCTTTAGGTATTTTTCAAGGTATTTAGATCTTTCTTTCAGGTCCTCAATAAATCGATCTTCTTGATGGTTAGACACTATATTGTAGCTGTATCTTCTAAAAGTTTGAACAATTGCATTGATGCCTGTATGCCCAACTTTAATAGTTATTTGTGTGATGTTATTCTCCATTTTTGAAACAAACACTCCTAAAATCTTTGCATCATTGCTTTCTACAATTTGACAGATTTCAGAAAAAGAATAGTCTGCGGTACTCTTTTCAACAACAATAATGCCTCCAGACTCTCCAAGAAAAGGAGTGTCGTTAAACAAGTTCATGATATCACTTAATTCATAATACCCTAGGTATTTATAGTTTTCAGTAAGTACAGGCATAATGGTGCTGTTATTCAGGGCAAAAGCCTCAAGTATATCAAGCCAATTAGTGTGCTGTGTTACATGAAATGACTCTAAAGAATATTGATATGCCTCCAGGGTTTTATCTGCGTTGTAGCAATGGATGTCATTTTCTGAAATTGCACCTTTAAAAACCCCATCTTTAGTCACAGGAATGTGCGTGAAGGTGAGTTGATTGAAAGCATTTTGAACCTCACTCACTTTGGTAGTGAGGTCAAAAGCATTGATGTCATTTATGATGTATTGTTGTGTGTTCACAGCAAATGTTTTTATGCAAAATACTTAAAATATAGTTTCAAAACTGTGCTTAAGCATTGTATTTTTGTTTCAAATATATAATGATGACAAAGTTAAGTGTAAATATTAATAAAATTGCAACACTGCGCAATGCACGTGGTGGAAATTACCCTAGTGTAGTGCAGGTGGCAAAAGATGTTCAGTTGTTTGGCGCCCAAGGGGTAACCATACATCCACGTCCAGATGAGCGCCATATTAGGTATAAGGATGCCTATGATTTAAAACAGGTCGTGACAACAGAGTACAACATAGAAGGAAATCCCATTGCAAAATTTATGGATATGGTTCTAAAAATAAAACCAACTCAGGTTACCTTAGTACCAGATAGTATTGATGCTATCACCTCAAATGCAGGCTGGGACACTATAAAACATAACGTTTTTTTAAGTGAAGTGATTTCAGAATTTAAAAGCAGCGGTATTCGTACATCGATATTTGTAGACCCGTCTCTTAAAAGTATAGAGGGAGCAGCCAATGTTGGTGCAGATAGAATAGAGCTATACACAGAGGCCTTTGCAGAGCAGTATGCTTTAGGGAATCTAGATGCCGTTATGCCTTATGATGCCTGTGCAAAACTAGCACATCAATTAGGGTTGGGTGTAAATGCAGGTCATGATTTATCTTTAGATAATATTGCATTTTTTGCCAAAAATGTGTCACATCTAGCAGAGGTGAGTATTGGTCATGCGCTTATTTCTGAGGCAATTTATAAAGGCTTGCAACCTACCATTGAAGCCTATTTGTCTAAACTAGTATAGGGTATGATATTACACTCACAAATAATAGGAACCGGCACACCCTTTGTAATTCTTCATGGGTTTTTGGGTATGAGTGATAACTGGAAAAGCCTTGGAAAAAGGTTTGCAGCTCAAGGATATCAAATGCATCTTATTGATCAGCGAAATCACGGCAGAAGTTTTCATGATCCTGTTTTCAGCTACCAGGCGATGACTGCAGATTTGTTGTTATATTGTGAGCATCATAATCTTGATCAAGTGGTTTTACTTGGGCACTCTATGGGAGGTAAAACAGCTATGGAGTTTGCTGTTGCACACCCAGAAAGGGTCACAAAATTAATAATTGCAGATATAGCTCCTAGGCATTATGATGAGCACCATCAAGATGTTTTAAAGGGCCTTGGTTTATTAGATCTTTCTATTATTAATTCTAGGGCTAAAGCCGACGAGGTTTTAGCAACCTATATAAAGGAGCCAGGCTTGAGGCTTTTCTTACTTAAAAATTTATATTGGATTGAAAAAAAACAACTAGCCCTTAGAGTAAATTTACCTGTGGTTACCAAAGAGATTTCTCAAGTAGGGAAAGCCCTTGCTATTACCGCTGTTTTTGATAAGGAAACCTTATTTGTTCGTGGAGAAAACTCTGGATACATAACTCTTTTAGATGAAACTTCTATACAAAAACAGTTTCCTAAAAGCCAAATCAAGACTGTTTCAAATGCAGGTCATTGGTTACATGCAGAAAATCCTGAACAATTTCATCAAATTGTGGTGGATTTTTTATAACATTGCAGAGTAAAATGTATTGTACACACCCAATAATTTGATAATTCGTAAAATTTGAGTGTTATATAAACTATATTTATAAAAATTAATTTTAACTTAACGTAAAACAATTATGAAAAAAGTATTACTCCTCACGGTGCTATTTCTTGCTACAGCAGTCACTTATGCTGGTGGGTATAGGGTGAGTCTTCAAGGAAACAAAGCCTTGGCTATGGGTCATACAGGTGTTGCTGTAATTAACAGTAGTGAACTTGTATTTTTTAACCCAGCAGGATTAGTGTACCTAGAAAACAAATTAAGTGTATCTGTTGGCGCCCATGGTGTTCTTGCAGATGTTTCTTACCAAAACTCAGCAACTGGAGATACTTCTATGACAGAGGCTGGTGTTGGTACACCATTTTATGCATACATATCTTACCAAGCTAACGATTGGCTTGCATTTGGATTAGGTATCTACACTCCATACGGAAGTACAGTTGCCTATGAGGATGACTGGGGTGGATCTCACCTTGTTAACAACATAGCCCTTCAGGCTATATTTGTACAGCCAAGTGTGTCTATTAAACTATCTGACAAATTTAGTGTTGGTGGTGGACCAATCTACGCAACAGGTGGTGTTAATTTCAACAAAAACCTAAATAGAACCTTAACAGATCTTGACGGAAACAGAACTGAGGTAACTTTGGAGCAAACTGGAATTAGTAACTGGGGTTGGACTGCTAGTGCTATGTTAAGAGCTTCTGATAATTTAACTGTTGGTGCTAATTACCGCTCAGAAATAATTCTTAGTGCAGAAGATGGAGACGCTACTTTCGAGAATGTTCCAAACTCTCCACTAACTCCTTTCTCAAATACAACCTTTAGTGCAGATTTACCACTTCCTGCAGAACTTACAATGGGTCTTTCTTACAAGCACAACGACTTCCTGTTTGCTTTTGATTACAACATGACCTATTGGAGTGTTTATGAGTCTTTATCTGTTGATTTTGCTGATGAATTAATTACAGACACAAATCTACTTAGAAATTACAAAGATGCATCTACTTACAGATTTGGGGTACAGTATGAAGCCTCAGAATCTTTCACACTTAGGGGTGGATACTACTTTGATGAATCTCCTGTACAATCTGGATACTTTGCGCCAGAGACTCCTCGTAACGATAGTAACGGATACACTGCTGGTTTAACCTTTAAGGTAGGTGATCGTCTAGAAATTGACGCTTCTTTCTTGTACTTACAATTTAATGAAGTTGACGCTTCTTATGATTACTTCGTTGAAGGATCTGGAGGACCTGCCAATCTAATTAATCAGTACTCAAGTTTCGGAGGAACTTATAAATCAAGTGTATTTGTACCAGGTTTAGGTATCACATACAAACTTTAATCTAAAAAAATCTAATTAAGATGAAAAATACTATAAAATTTATGATTGGTTTACTTGCCATTGGTTTGGTAAGTTGTGAGCCAGAATTTGAAAATGCAGTAACCGATGAAGGTTTCTACGATGCTGGAGACGCAGATTTCTCGACCTATGTATCTCTTGGTGCATCTATAAGTGCTGGAACTGCAGATGGAACAATTTACAGGTCTGCACAAGAAAACTCGTATCCAAACATTATGGCCCAGCAATTTGGTTTTGTTGGTGGTGGAGATTTTACCCAACCACTTACCTCAGATAATTTAGGAGGTTTGCTATTAAACGGAGAACCGCTACCTGGATACGGAACTAGGTTAGTTTTGTCTGCAGATGAGAATGGACCTTTTCCTGCACCTCTTGCTGGTACACCCACTACAGACGTTGCTATGAGCGAAGCAGGGCCTTTTAATAATATGGCTGTTGATGGGTCAAAAAGTTTTAATTTAGTTACGCCAGGATATGGTGATATTGCTGGTATTGCTGGTGGTACTGCAAACCCTTGGTATGCAAGATTTGCAACTAGTGCATCTTCAACAGTAATAGATGATGCAGTTTCTCTAGACCCAACTTTTTTTAGTCTTTGGACCGGTAATAATGATGTTTATTCATATGCTTCTCAAGGAGGTATTGGTGTAGATCAATTAGGGAATTCAGATATTAGCACTTATGGCTATAGAGATATTACAGATCCAAATGCATTTGCTGCAGCCTATGGCGCTCAAGTAGATGCGCTTACTGCTAATGGCGCTAAAGGAGTGTTAGTAAATATCCCAGATGTAACATCTCTTCCTTACTTTACTACAGTGCCAGCACAATCTATACCTTTAGATGCTGCAACAGCAGGTGCTGTTAATGCTCAATTTGCTCAGTATAACGATCAAATTTTACCTCTGTTAGTCCAGTTTGGAGTAATCACGCAAGAAGAGGCAGATAGCCGAGTTGTTAATTTTGTTGAAGGAATTAACTACCCTATCATTACAGATGATGATTTAACAGATGTAAGCCAAGTGCTTCAAGGACCTCCGGGAAATTTACCTGAAGCTTTAGCAAATTTATTAGGCCAATTACGTCAAGCTACCAGTGATGATATTATTATTTTACCTGCTGCTAGTGTTTTAGGTACCACACCAGATCCTTCAAACCCTCTGGGTGTTGTAGGTGTTTCTATACCATTACAAGACGTTTTTGTTTTAACATCTACAGAAAAAGCACGTGTAGATACAGCTGCTCAGTCTTTTAATGCAATTATTGAAGGATTAGCAGCTGCTAATGATCTTGGATATGTTGATTCAAGAGCTGCTTTAGCTCAAGTTGCTTCAACGGGCCATGTTTTTAATGGAGGTGTTATGACTAATGCTTATGTTACAGGTGGTGGTTTTTCTTTAGACGGAATACACTTAACCCCAAGAGGATATGCATTTTGCGCAAACATGATTATTGATGTAATTAACACAACCTATAATGCTTCTGTCCCTAAAGTGGATATTGGTACCTACGGTACAGTTACTTTGCACAACAATTAAGTAGCATTCAGTACAATTTAAAAAACCCCAGATAGAAATTCTATCTGGGGTTTTTTCATGCCTTTATATCTAGTAAGGATGTTTTTTTTATGCCAACTATAAGGATGTAATTATTGTATTCTAAAGGTAATTACAGGCATGTTAGCGTGGTTTACTAAATCCTCGCTTATACTGCCATTAAAAAAGTGAGAAAGTCCTTTGCGGCCATGGGTACTTGTTCCTATTAGTTTTGCGTTTTTCATTTTAGCAAACTGCAAAATACCATCCTCAACAGAGTAGGCGTTATGTATATTAATGGTGTGGTTTTCTTCTTTAGAGTCTTTAATAAAATCATGCATGAGACTATTTGCCTGCTCTGTAGTTTTAAAGCCTGCAGGTGTGTTTACGTATAGTAAATGCATTTTGGCATCCATGGCTTTAGCAAATTTTTGTGCCTGGGTAAAACTCCAACGGCTCTCCTCTCCAAAATCTGTAGCAAAAACAAAGTCTTTAATGTTAAAATCCTTATGCTCGTTTTTGATCACCAAAACAGGTATGTTGGCAGTGCGCACAACTTTTTCTGTGTTACTACCTATAAAAAGTTCTTTAAAGCCGTTAACTCCATGAGATCCCATAACAATAAGGTCAATGTCTTTTTCTTCTACGGTTCTATTAATATCACTATATATTTGGTCATGCCCAATGGCTTCATGAATCTCAATTGGGCCTAGATAGTCTTTTTTTAAAAGCGCTTTAAAGCTTTTTTCTGCCAGTTTAATAAAGTATAGAGACTCTGGCATGCTTGCATTGTTTTGTACACCGCGAATTTGAGAGGGCATGTCTAAAGAGTGTAAGAGGTAAATTTCACTATTGTGCTTGGTTGCAATCTCTACAGCTACTTTTAATGCATTTTCTGCTTGTGATGAAAAATCTGTTGGAACAAGGATGCGTTTCATAGGCTGTATATTAAGATTAATAAAAAAAATTCTTACATGAAGATACAAAAAATTAATGTGCCCCGCTAGGGTTTTTTAATTTCAAATAAAGTACTATATTTGCACAGAAATTATGATGAAAAAAGGAGGGGACAGCTAGTCCCCTCTTTTTATAACCAAAATTTAATGAGAGAAAAAGTCACCCAGTTATTAAATGAAGCATTAAAAGAATATACCCATTTGTTCTTAATTGATATGGAAATTGCTTCAGATAATAAGATTGCTGTTATTATAGACGGTGATCAGGGAGTAAAAGTAGAAGATTGTATTGCAATAAGCAGGGCTATAGAGCATAATTTAGACAGAGAAGAAGAAGATTTTTCTCTAGATGTTCTTTCTGCGGGCGTTTCGCGCCCACTTAGCTTGCCTAGGCAGTACAAGAAAAATCTAGGTAGAAACCTGCAGGTAAAAACAACACAGGGCCAAACCATAGAAGGTAAGATTACACAAACAACAGATACCCAGGTAACCCTAGAGTGGAAAGCTCGGGAGCCAAAACCTGTTGGAAAAGGAAAGGTAACGGTTCAAAAACAAGCGGTACTTCCTTACACAGATATTGTAGAAGCAAAAGTTATGGTAACATTTAATTAAAATGATATGGAAAATTTAGCGTTAATTGATTCGTTTTCAGAATTTAAAGACGATAAACAGATTGATAGAGTAACCCTGATGGCGATACTTGAAGATGTTTTTAGAAATGCTCTAAAGAAAAAATACGGGAGTGATGATAATTTTGATATTATTGTAAATCCAGACAAAGGAGATTTAGAGATTTGGAGAAACAGAGTGGTTGTTGCAGATCAAGACGTGATGGATCCCAACGAGGAAATATCATTAACTGAGGCTAGAAAAATCGAGGACGATTTTGAAGTTGGCGAGGATGTTTCTGAAGAAGTGAAGCTAATGCAGTTAGGACGTCGTTCTATCTTAGCATTAAGACAGAACTTGATTTCAAAAATACATGAGCATGACAACACCATCATCTATAAACAATTTAAAGACTTAGAAGGTGAAATCTACACGGCAGAGGTGCATCACATTCGTCACAGAGCAATTATATTGTTGGATGATGAAGGAAATGAGATTATCTTGCCAAAAGACAAGCAAATCCCTTCAGACTTTTTTAGAAAAGGAGATAACGTTCGCGGAATTATTGAGAGTGTTGAGTTAAAAGGAAACAAGCCTGCCATTGTTATGTCACGTGCGAATCCTGTATTTTTGGAGAAATTGTTTGAACAAGAAATCCCAGAAGTATTTGATGGCTTAATCACTGTTAAGAAAGTGGTGCGTATTCCTGGAGAAAAAGCGAAAGTAGCCGTAGAGAGCTATGATGATCGTATCGATCCTGTTGGTGCCTGTGTAGGTATGAAAGGGTCTAGAATACACGGTATTGTTCGTGAATTAGGTAATGAGAATATTGATGTAATTAATTACACCACTAATTTAAACTTATTTATAACACGTGCCCTAAGCCCTGCTAAGGTAACTTCTATTAAGATTAATGAAGAAACCAAGCGTGCTGAGGTGATTTTACGTCCTGAGGAGGTAAGTAAGGCTATTGGTCGTGGAGGTCACAACATTAGACTTGCAGGTCAATTAACTGGATATGAAATTGATGTGTTGCGTGAAGGAGCAGAGGAAGATGTAGAATTAAGCGAATTTAGTGATGAGATCGATGAGTGGATCATTGCAGAATTTAGCAAGATAGGCCTTGATACAGCTAAGAGTGTATTAGATTATGATTTTAATGACCTAGTGAAACGTACCGACCTTGAGGAGGAAACAATTCAAGAGGTTATCAATATATTGAAAGAAGAATTTGCCGAGTAGAATACATAGTAGTATTTTTATCATCAAGATTTAAAAGTAGTTAAAAAGAACAGACAAGCATTTTTATGGCTGAAGTAAAATCGATACGACTCAATAAGGTACTTAAGGAGTTTAACATCTCTCTTGATCGTGCTGTAGATTTTTTAAAATCTAAAAGCATAGACATAGAGGCGCGCCCGACTACAAAAATTTCTGATACAGAATATAAACTCTTGTCAGAGGGATTTGCAAAGGACAAAGAGAAAAAAGTAGAGTCCAAAGAAGTAGGCGAAGAGAAACGTAAAGAGAAAGAAGAACTCTTTAATGATCGCGAACGTGAACGCGAAGAGCAAGAGAAGCGTAAAGCAGAAGCTGATGCTGCTGCAAAAATTGCCGCTGATGCCCTCGCTGCAGAAAAAGCTGCTGCAGCTGCTGCACAGAAAGTTATTGAGGCAAAAGCAACTTTGAAAGGCCCTAAAAAAGTTGGAAAAATTGATCTTGATGTCAAGGGTAACGTAAAGACAAAACAAAAAGAAGTTATAGCGCCAAAAATTTCTAAGGATAAGCCAGATGATAAGCAAGCGAAAGTTGCTGCGCCTGCCGCACCTGAAAATACCCAACAAGATACACCCCTTAAAAAGACTGCAACTCCACTTGATAAGGAGGCTGCAAAGGCTGTAAAAACAAAAAAAGACACACCAGCTACTAAAGAAGCTGAACCAACACCTGCAGTTGCTGAAGAATCGGTGACTACTCAATATAAAAAATTAAATGGTCCTAACTTTACTGGACAGAAAATTGATTTAACTCAATTTAAAAAACCAGAAAAGAAAAAACCAGCTCCAGGAGCACCAGGAGATAAAAAAGGACGTAGACGTCGTATTACTAAAGAAGCTCCAAAGGGTGGTTCTGCTGCAAATACAAGAGAGAAAAGAGGCCCAGTAAGAAGAGTGGTTCAAAGAGCCAATGTCCCAAAAGCAGAGCCTACAGAGGAAGACATCCAAAAACAAGTAAGGGAAACCTTAGAGAAGCTTAAAGGAAAATCTTCTAAAGGAAAAGGAGTTAAGCATAGAAGAGAGAAACGTGATATTCATCGTCAAAAAACAGAAGATGAATTAGCACAACAAGCAATAGATAACAAGGTCTTAAAAGTGACTGAGTTTGTTACCGCTAGTGAAGTAGCAACCATGATGGATACTCCTGTTACAGGAATTATATCTGCATGTATGTCTTTGGGTATGATGGTAACAATGAACCAACGCTTGGATGCAGAAACGATTTCTATTGTTGCAGAAGAGTTTGGATATGAAGTAGAATTTATTACCGCAGATATTGAAGAGTCTATTCAGGAAGTTGAAGACGCTCCAGAAGATTTGCAAGTAAGAGCTCCTATTGTAACGGTGATGGGTCATGTAGATCATGGTAAAACATCGTTGCTTGATTACATCCGTGAAGAGAATGTAATTGCAGGAGAGTCTGGGGGTATTACCCAGCATATTGGCGCCTATGGTGTAGAATTGCAAGATGGCCAAAAAATGGCTTTTCTTGATACACCTGGTCACGAGGCCTTTACAGCCATGCGTGCAAGGGGTGCACAAGTAACAGATTTAGCTATTATTGTAGTGGCAGCAGATGATGCTATTATGCCACAAACAAAGGAGGCAATTAGTCATGCCCAAGCGGCAGGAGTACCAATTGTGTTTGCAATCAATAAAATAGATAAGCCAGATGCTAATCCAGAAAAAATTAAAGAACAATTAGCGCAAATGAATCTTCTTGTTGAAGATTGGGGTGGTAAGATACAATCTCATGATATTTCAGCAAAAACAGGAGCGGGTGTGCCAGAATTACTTGAAAAAGTATTGTTAGAGGCAGAACTTTTAGAGCTAAAAGCCAATCCAGATAAAATTGCAAATGGTACCATTGTAGAAGCTTTCTTAGATAAAGGGCGAGGATATGTATCCACAATCTTAGTTCAAGGAGGTACCCTTAAAATTGGAGATTACGTTCTGGCGGGTCAGCACAGTGGTAAGGTAAAAGCCATGCATGATGAGAGAGGTAAGAAAGTAAGTGAAGCGGGACCTTCAACACCAGTTTCTATTTTAGGTTTAACAGGAGCGCCTCAAGCAGGAGATAAATTTAATGTATTT
>Ga0209816_1000877_pt1 | contig 22901 bp, 26 predicted proteins | sample CoawatmetaG01DNA_FD_187509 | JGI IMG/M metagenome (GOLD analysis project Ga0209816, IMG submission 187509) | Marine microbial communities from the West Antarctic Peninsula - Coastal water metaG017-DNA (SPAdes) (version 2) | ecosystem: Environmental > Aquatic > Marine > Coastal ...
TTATTTGTATTATCTTTTGGTGTTAATGCAGATACAGGTTGGGTCGTTCAAAAATTTGGTTCATGTGATTATTTTATTGCCGATGGTCCACGTGGTTATTATGTTTTAGAGTGGTTTGGAGGATATGACCCAGATGAAGGTGATGCAATTTATGGTGACATAGGATCATATGGGATGAAAAGTGTTGATTATAGTTACAATAGATCGGGGCAAGTTTGGGTTGAAGATTTTTTAGAAAGTTGGGGTCAAGCAATTGATGAAATTAATGATCATTGCTGATATATGAAAAAACTACTCATACTTCTATTCTCAATCCTAATTTCATTTAACTCTTATGGTGAATGGGAAAAAATTACTTCAAATGACAATGGTTCTTCTTTTTACTTGGAGTCAGATACTATTAAACAAAATAGTGGGTATATTTATTGGTGGTTATTGACTGATTATCTTAAACCTATAGATGGAGATCTGAGTACCGAAGTTTATGTCCAGACTGATTGTTCCATTGCACGGGAAAAACATTTGTCATTTACTTCCTACAGCAAATCTATGGGAAGAGGAATTAGGACGTCAACATTTGAACCACCTGATAAATGGATGTACCCAAACCCTGGAAGTGTTAGTAAAAAGTTTTTAGATTATATTTGTAACTATGTTGATTAATAGTCAGTTGAAACAAGAATGTCCTCAATACTACTCCGTTACGGTGGAGTAGTATTGAGGACATTACAAGTCTTTAATATTAAAAGGATAATCTTATAATTAATTAGCAAATGAAAGATATTGTAATATTAGTCGCACTTGAAGAAGAACTTCCTAAGGATTCATTAAAAGAATTTCATGTTGAATACACAGGTGTTGGCAAAATCAACGCATGTTTTAAAGCAATTGAGGTGATTAATGCATATTCACCAAAACTGATTATAAATTATGGAACTGCTGGAAGTTTAAAAGACAACTTAACTGGTCTTCGTGAGGTATCAAAATTTTTTCAGAGAGATATGGATGCTTCTGAATTAGGTTTTAAAATTGGTGAAACACCTTTTGACAATATTTCAAATATCTCTTTTGGAGGTGATGGTTTGTCAATTGGTACTGGTGATAATTTCGTAAGTCAACAACCAACAATAGTCACTGATTTAGTAGATATGGAGGCATATGCTATTGCAAAAGTTTGCCTATTGAAAAATATTAATTTTTTATGCTTTAAATTTATATCTGATAATGCAGACAAAAATGCATCCAATAGTTGGGAAAAAAATATAAGTAAAGGAAAAATTGCTTTTCAAAAAAAAATGCAAGAATTACATAAGGTAGTGCAGATATGATGGTAATTGGTCGTGGTTTTTTAAATGACCCGCGTTGGGTGCGGAGAGCTTCAATGGAATCAAAAAAAGAAATTTTTATTCTAAATCAATATCGGCTTGGTTTTTATTAATTAAATATTTAAGAGGCATATATGAGCAAGACAAAAGAAGACATCTTTGTGCAAACAATAATGCCAAATATTGAACGAAAATCAGTTTATGTTGATTATGTTCAGATGCATGAAGGTAAACCATTATTTTCATGGTTAGAAATTAATCCTACCGAGTTATGTAATAGACTATGTACTTTTTGCCCAAGAGTCGAGCCTGATGAATATCCAAATCAGAACCTAAATATGTCTGTTGACCTAGCTAAAAAGATTGCTAATGAATTAAATGAGTTAAATTACAAAGGCGGAGTTGTATTTTCAGGCTATGGTGAACCTTTATTAAATCCTGACATACTAAGTATTATTAAGGAGTTTGGAGATATTTATGTTGAGGTAATTACTAATGGTGATAGTTTAGATGAAGACAAGATTACTGCTTTATTCGAATCTGGGCTTAATACTATTGTTGTAAGTTTGTATGATGGTGAGTTCCAAATAGATAAATTTAATAAATTATTTAAGGCAGCTGGAATTTCAGAAGAAAAATATATTTTGAGAAATAGATGGTTTGATGAAGATGTAGATTATGGAGTTTTGTTAACTAATAGAAGTGGAAAAGCCAAAAATGGAAATCAATCTGAAGTAGATCCAATGCGAGCTTGTTACTATACTCATTATCAAATGATGATAGATTGGAATGGTGATGTAATGTTATGTGTTCAAGACTGGATTAAAAATGTAAAGTTTGGAAATTTATTCTCAAACTCTCTTCTAGACTCATGGAATTCAAAAGCTTTATCTAGATATAGGAGAACACTTGGAAAAGGATTTAGAAAAGATGAGCCTTGTAAAAGCTGTAATGCAATTGGAACTTTGCATGGAACTAATCATTTAAAGTCATGGAGAGGTCAAGAACATCAATAACAAGAAGCTATTTTTAAACAAAGGTTATTTAAACCCTGAACTATTATAGAAAGAGCTTATAGTTGTTTCTTAGAAGGTGTTAAGAAAAATGGGGTGCTAAATGGTAGAAGCATAAAAAATAATTGAAGAAGAGTGGATACGAAAAGAAGCAGACCTTCGTGAATCATAAAATCATGAAGGAAACCAGTATTTAATTGATCTGAATAGACCTTAGAACTATTAATCTTATTCGTTAATGCTTGATTGGAGTGTTGATGGTATGCTATGTTGGTAGGATTGAAATTAAAAGGCACAAATGGATAATATTGCATCCAGTTCTTTATTTGATGTTTAGCGTTCAAGTAAGTTTAGAAATGTTTAAATAATGGAAAGAGTTTTTTAATACCATGGTGTGAATACAATATCAATAGAATTCTTCATGAGAGTAATCATCTAAAGCGCTGGATGGTATATGAGGATAACATGAATGAGAAACAGCAGATAAAATTCAACATTATCAAGGTTTATGAGTATGAGTGAAAAAACAAATTGTCAAAAGGTTTTAATTACTGGCGGGAGTAGAGGGATTGGGAGAAGCACTGCACATACTTTGAATCAGGAGGGTTACAGTGTAATTGCTATTGGAAAAAGTGAAAAAGCGGAGTTTTTAAATTCAGATATAAGATATATTCAGGCCGATTTATCAACTTCAAATGGCATTGACAAAATTTGTAATTTAATTTTATCTGAAAAGCCAGATATTTTAATCAATTGTCTCGGTATAGAGAAAAATTCTAAATTTACTGAAGTAACTGAAGAAGATTACAATATTGTTATGAGGACAAATGTAACATCCCATCTTGAACTTTCTAAAGCTGTAATTCCAAATATGATAGAAAATGGATGGGGAAAGATTGTATTTATTACAAGTGTTTGGGGTAGTATTGGAACTCGAAATAGAGCAGTTTATTGTATGAGCAAATTTGCATTGCATGGCCTTGCATTAAGTTTGGCAGATGAGTATGGTAAAGATGGTATCTGTGTAAATTGCATTGCACCTGGGTTTATTAATATTGATGAAACTGCAAATCCTGGCCGAGGCAAGGATAGAAACGACTTTTTATCTAGTAAAATTCCGGTGAATAGACTGGGTCAACCTGAAGAAATTGCAAAAACTGTTAAATGGTTAGTATCTAAAGATAGCGACTATATATCCGGACAAGTTATAGTTGTTGATGGTGGGTTCCAGAATAGTGGGTCAAGAGGTGAAGCATTTTAAAATATAAAGGTATTTAAATATGGAAAAATGTATTGATTTTGAGTTAATGGTAGGTCAGCATAGACTTTTAACTGTTTTAGAGTGTGCAGAAGCAAAAAATATTCATATTTGTAAATCTTCTACTGCAGAATTAAGGCAGAAAGAGATTAATTAAAATGAATATAAACGAAATAGCAAAAGAAGTATTTACAATAGAAGCCAATGAAATTGTAAGATAAGATAAATTATTGTCTTTTGACTAAGCAATATCTTTAAAGAACCAAAAAAATCTTAAAAATCTAAATGGTATCACTCTGCACAGTTGTAGATGATTGAATTATGTCTTTCAAAGATTTGAACTAACCTACGAAATGACTAATAAATAGTAAATATGATTAATAGTAAACCAATACCTGAAATTGAAGAATCAATCTATATAGATTGATTCCATCAGTAGAACTTTTTTCTAGTATTATTATTTGAAGAGTTATACCTTAAGAGAAAGTCAGAATGGAAAATGAGAATTACATTGTAGCAACTATAAAGAATTGGAATGTGAAAGTTTATGATGAAATCATAAAACACTATCCAGGTAATTGGCATTTGATTACAGACCCAAATGAATTAACTGTGGATAATATAAAATCACTTAACCCAAAATATATATTTTTTCCACACTGGAGTCATTTAGTTCCTTTGGAAATACTCGATATTACAACTTGTATTTGCTTCCATGAGACAGATTTACCTTATGGGCGTGGAGGTAGCCCGTTCCAAAATCTCATCTCACGGGGACATAAAAATACTGTTATAAGTGCCATAAAAATGTCTGAAGAGATTGATGCTGGCCCTATTTATTTGAAAAAAACATTATCTCTTGAAGGCTTAGGAGAAGAAATTTATATTAGAGCTTCTCATATTACCGCAGAGATGATTGAAACAATAATTACAGAAAATCCAAGTCCGAAGAAACAGGTTGGTAAACCCACTGTTTTTAATAGAAGAATACCAAGTGAAAGTGAAGTCCCAATAGAAATAAATAGTCTTGAAGATCTATTTGATCACATCAGAATGCTTGATGTAAACACCTACCCAAAGGCATTCATAGAGAGTGGTGTTTTTAAATATGAAATATCAAGACCAGCATTGAAAACAGAAGAAATTATTGCAGATATTCGTATAACTAAAATAGATAATAAAAATAATGATTGATTTAAAAAACATTAAAAAGGTATTAACTTTCTTTGCTCATCCAGATGATGAAACTTTAGCGGCTGGAGCAACAATAAAAAAACTAACTGACCTTGGGATTGAAGTTCATGTTGCAATCCCAGCAACAGGGGTTAAAAGTCGAAGTAATACTCAAGATACTGCAAGTTTAGATTCAGAATTAATCGAACTAAGACAAGATACTGAAAAAGCTCTAGCTATTCTTGGTATTCCTTCGGAAAATATCTATCTTGGTGACTTTCCTGATAATCAAATGGATAAACATTCTTTGCTGGAAGTAATATATTGGTTAGAAAAAATTATTAATAATGTAAAACCTGATTTAATTCTCACTCATCATCGTTATTGCACAAATATTGACCATCAGTACTGCCATAATGCAGTAGTCGTAGCCACAAGACCAGGATTGAATGATCATGTAACCGTATTATGCGGTGAAGTGCCCAGTAGCACAGGTTATCTCAAGCCAGTTCAGTGGGAGCCCAACTTGTATATTGATATTTCGAAGGATAACCTTGAGTCTAAAATAATCGCAATGGAAACGTTTAAAGGTGAAGCTAGGCCAGATCCACATCCACGATCAAGGGAGGTTCTGAGTGCTTTAGCAAAAGTGAGAGGATCAGAATCTGGTTTTTATTTTGCTGAATCCTTCATGATTTCAAAGACATTCTTATAAATCTTAGTAGAGAACAATTTTTTTCATGCTTGTAGCACTCTGTCTGAAATGATTTATAAAGAACTTGTGATTAAATTATCGTACTGATTTTTATAATTGATGTAATTAAAATTTTCAATTACATCCTTTCCTTTCTCTCCCAAACTAATTTGTAAACCTGGGTTATCAAGCAGTAATTGGATTTTAATTACAATATCATCCACACTACTTGGGTCAAATAAAATTGCCGCCCCCATTGTTTGTTCAGGAAGTGCCAAAATATTTGAACAACAAACAGGTACTCCTAAGGAGAAAGCTTCATAAATTGGAATACTTATACTCTCAAATAATGTGGGGAGAATTAACATTGTTGATAGTTTGTATAGATATGGTAAATCTGAGTTATTAACATATCCAAGATGAATTATTTTATTTTCAATTCCAAGGCTTTTTATTTTCTTGATGATATTGAAATAATTATTTGTCTTTGCTCCAGTAAGAACCAAATAAAGATTAGGATTATCCTTAGAAATTTTCTTAAATGCACTAATCAACCTAATATGATTTTTGTGCTTCCAGGATTGAGCTGGATAAAAAATGTATTGATCAGGTAATTTATACTTAACCTTAACATGTATTGAAGATTTTTCATCTGGTATATACTCAGTAAAAATTTTTGTGGGCGGAGACGGTATGACAAAAACATCCTTTTGATTAGCCTTTAAAAACTTTATAACATCATTTTTAACGTTGTTTGACTCACATATTATATGATTCGATGATTTTGCTAATGCCCTTTTCACTACCCATCTATTAAATCTGTCAACTCTTGAAAAAAATTCAGGGTAGTACCTCTCCTGAAAATCATGTACAGTAAAAATAAATGGTTTATTTAAGAAAAAGGTTGGAAAAAGAGAGTTTGTAGGATTAATAAAGAAATCAATGTCATTGAATACACTTAATTCAGACTTACTCATAATCCATTCACTTCTGAAGTTGATTAAAGACTGAATCAGCATAATACTTCTTTTATACCAATTTCGTTTTGGGACACTAATAACTCTCACTTCTGACTTTCCTGTTTCAAATACTCCCTCTTTGAAAACAAATATAATGAGATTAAACTCACTGTAAGTGTTCAAAACATCAATTAATGACTGGGTGTATTGAAGCACACCACCAGTTTTTTCATTTGAAAAAGCAGTAATTCCGATATTTTTCACTCAACTTTCCACCTTACTTTCATCGAGTGAGCTAATAGACTAGGATTTAATCTTAGTGTATATTTATTCGCAACAAGCTTTGTTAAAAATTTTAATAAAAGATTCTTTCCTCCATAGCCTGTTACTTGATATTCAACTTTATCTAGTTTTAGTCCTAAATTATTGCCCATTTCAAAGACTTCTTTTGGTCTAAAAAATCTTATATGATCATAATTATAACTTCTAAATTTTTCATAGAACTCCTGCCCATAGCATAAATTATCCATACTGATAACGCTCCCAGTAAACAATATTTTAAACCTATCAACTAAATCAAAATATAATGGAATTGTAGCTATTATGTATCCATTTTTACTAGTAATTTTTTTTGACTCTTCTAATAATAAATATGGATCAAATAAATGCTCTAGGATATCAAGAAGCAACACAACCTCAAACTTTTCTTTTACGTTTAATTTTTTTGTTATATCACATTCAATAACATTAAAATTCTTTTTCTTAAGACTTGCAATTGCTTCTTGATTTATTTCCACACCAGAAACATGAAAACCTTTTTTAATTAAATCATGGCAAACACCTCCATGCCCACAACCTATATCAAGTATTTTTTCATGTCCATCTAATTCTGGCAAAAAAGACTCAATCTTTGCAAAATTATTTCCAAGCTCATCCATTCTTGAAAGCTCTTTATAAAAACCATTATAGTAATCTTGCATAGTAAATTAGGCGTTGAAGTCTTGAACTTTATAGACTATTTTTTTAGTCTTTATTGTATTAATTTTTTTAAATTTTTGCATACATAACCTACCTCTTCTTTTTTAATATCAAAAAAACTTGGTAAATTTATTCCCGTTTTTGATGCTGAGTGCGCTACCTTTGTGTCATTTGATTTATACATTGGCATTTCAGAGACTGGATAGAAAAAAGGCCTAGAATCAATTCCAGAATCCTTAAGTGCCATAATTAGAGTGTCTCTTTTTTCTTCATCAAAACCTTTAATTTCTATACAAACAACCCAAAAAACATTCTTATACCCATCACTTTGAAAATTTAATTTAATTTTTTCTTCATTATAGAGTTGTTCTTCATACCACTGAAATATTTTCTTTTTTTTATCAAGTATTTCATCAATTCTCTCTAATTGAGCAACGCCCAATGCAGCCTGTAAATTTGTCATTCTATAATTGAAACCCAGCTCTTTGTGCCAATAGCGTTTATCTGGATCCATAGCATGGTCTCTTAAATACTTCAACCTTTCATATATATTTTTATCATTAGTAGTAACCATTCCACCTTCACCAGTTGTTAATACTTTATTGCCATAAAAGCTAAACGTACCTGCATGACCAAATCCACCAACCTTAATACTGTTAATTTCAGCACCATGAGCTTCTGCAGCATCTTCAATAACTATAAGGTCATGATTTTTAGCAATTTCATTTAATTCAATCATGGCGGCAGGATGTCCATAAAGATGAACAGGTATTATTGCTTTTGTATTTTTAGTTATAGATTTCTTAACTTCATCAATATTAATGCATAAGGTATCCTTATCTATATCAACTGTAACAATCTTAGCTCCCGTATATTTGACTGCATTTGCAGTGGCAATAAATGTAAGATCTGGAATTATTACTTCATCTCCAGGCCCTATTCCAAAAGATACCAATGCTAGATGCAAAGCAGTAGTTCCATTTGAGGTAGTTACTGCGTATTTTGTACCGCAATAAGTAGCAAAATTTTTTTCAAAAATATCAATATACTTTCCAAGAGAAGAAACCCATCCAGATTGAACTGCGTCCAGCACATAATCTATCTCTTTTTGTGAAATACTTGGTTTAGATACTGGTATAAAATTAAATTCTGTCATTGCTATTCTCTATAAAAAAATTATGAAACTGCTAAAAAAAGCGTGGGAGTTAAGTCCAACAAGGGATTCGGTGCGACAATATACTTGTACTCGCAATTCAATTCCGCAACCGTTGAATGAATTTGATATTAAAGATATGACCTCTTTGAGTATCCTTACCTTCCCTAGTTTGACCAATGACTAGTGAAACAATAATCTGATCAACTATTCCTTCTATTAATTCAGTAGTTGGTTTTTCAAATTGTTTACTAATATCATCACCATATTTTGAGATCCAATCTACCCAATCTTGTTGATTATCTAAATCATCAACTTCCTGAAGTAAAGATTTCTTTGTATCTTCCAAAGATATTAGTTCTTCTTCTAACACTATTGAGATCCCTTTATATCGTTTTCAATTAAATACTGACCCAGATTCAATTCTCACCCTCCAGTTGCATGGTCGAAAGCAGTTTGATGTGTTTTATTGTTATAAGTGTACACCGAAGAGCTATAGTTGGCACCATAGCTTTGTAATTGCACTATATAGTGATCATCCCCACTATCTACTAGTTCATTTAAATTAATTGCCTTAATAGAGTCTTGCTTGGAGAAATTAAAATAAAAAATTGATTCTTTGCCTGCTTGGTTAAATATACGTAAATTAAATTCATTTTTATGTGCATCCCTTCCTCCAACTTTATGAACCATAACCCATGAGTTCAAGGAATTATCCTTAGCATAGGGAAAGTGCATAAATTTAAGTGATGATTTAGATTTCTCTGATGTTTCTGGCAAATGTGGATGAGCATGAACTACATCACCCTGAACGCCATTAATATTAAAACTAATGTGTGCATAAGAAAAAATAGTTTTATCTTCTTTATGTTTAACAACACAAATAGTACCATTATCATTATCATGAAATAAATTAGATGGCAGGACTAAATGATTTATATTTTTTAGAGATTTGTTGAATTCATGTGCACATATGCCATTCTTGAAAAGACTAACACTTACCTCTTGATTGACAATTTGAGTTTCATAGGGGTCTATAAAAATATAAACACTAATATTATCTATTGGCGGAACATAAAAACTTAGTTCATTAGTCCTAATGTCGGTATTTTTTAATTTATTTGATGGGTGCAGTTGCCTTGAAACATGAACAGCATTATGCCACACACCTTCCACGCCTCCAGAACTATTGGTTGTCACAACAAATCCAAAGTGCCATTTAATTCGATGAGTAGTACTTGTTGGCGATTCTCCAATACATGTTGGCAATAATTGCGATTTTCCTACCAAAGAATAATGATGTGAATTATTAATTTCTTCAGACGTAGATATACACCGATTTATTAGATGCTTTCTTGATATTCCAGAGGTAAAGGGTAAAGGTGCGCTATGTGTGGTGGCAGAATAGCCTCCATTTTCATCAGCATACATACCCCAGAATCTTAAGTGTCCATCGTGACCAGCATGATTAGTATTAATTCTTGGGTGGTAAATTTCTGCAACTAGAATATATCCAGAATCATAGTCTTCTAAATCACCAATATAAATTTGAGATGGCGGTAAAACAAACATTTTTTGAGAAATAACTCTGTCTTTACTACAAATACTAATTCTTAAAAGGACATTTCTTCTAATAGCATAATTATTACCAAAAAAATTATAGACGACAATTTTTCCTCCACGTAAGTATGGAACCCAGCCACAAACACAATTTGTTTTCTTAAGTCTAAAACATTCAATTTCATGTATCTCATTTGAGATATCGTTAGTTACTTTTCTTGCTATTTCTGAATCATTATCTTGATAACCAAGCATGTTTCTGTCAAAACTCACATCGTAATTTTCTAGATTTTTTAATATCGGTTTTAATAAAGGTTTTACTATTTTTTTAATATATTTCTTCATAAATCATTAGTGCTAAATAAACAGTTCCTCTTTCGACTTTTTTGACAAAATATAACTTTATGTCGTCATTAAATCCTAAATATACTATACACATTCATAATCAATCAAATTGCTTTTTTTGTCACTTACTTTGATTTAAAGTCTGAATATTTATTTTTATTATTTTCATCAATTTCTTCTTTATTTTTTAAAAATGAATCAATTATAAAAGAATTTCTATATTCAACTTCTTTTTCAAATATTGAATTATTAGGGACAAATGGCTCTACTCTTACCTGAATTACCAAACTAACTCTTTCATTTGGAGTACCATTTGAGGGTGAACCATGAACAAGAAGTGGACTAAAAAATAGACAATCTCCAGCTTGTAAATCTAAATCCTTTAATTCACAGTCATCAGAATTTACAACTTCACTTAATACATTTGCTGGAACCCTTCTTTTATGGCTATAGTTTTGATTAACCATATCTTCAGATTTTAACTCCCCCAATAGATGGCTATTAGTAATAACTCTCAAGCCTCCATTACTAGATTTTTCAGAATCAAGAGGGATGTATATTTGACACCATTTTTCCCTTAGCTCATTAAGATGTGCGCCAGGGGCAAATGTTTTTGAATTGAAAACTTCCTGATGATATTCAACTTCTGGACCAATCCATGGAGCTTTTCTGTTAACCATAATATGATTAAACTCAAAATTATCCCCAAGGATATTTTTTAAGCTCTGGAGTATTTGACTATTATGGCTTATTACTTCAAATTCTTTAAAATCAATGCAATTTCCATATCCCCAAGCTTCTTTACTATATGGAACTAATAATTTGGGTGGCAATGATGCAATAAAAAGCTTTAAATCTTTAATTTGATTTTTGCTTATTATATTATTGATAATATGATAACCATTTTTTTTGAAATCACTCTTAATGTCGATAATGGCTCTCCAGCTAAAAAAAAAATCTTACATCTTATAGGCTTTGATACTCTTTATTTTATTAAGTTCATCAAATTTCAAAATATCAACAATCTTGATTAAATCATTTGCATCAATGAAAATTTCTATCTCAGCGACAACAGTTCTATCTTCTGCATACAATTCTTTGACTTTAATATGAATATTCTTTGCCGAATTAAATATATTTTGAGTAGTATTCAATACTTCATTTATACCGGTACTACAACCATTTGGATCATTGAGTATAATTTCTTCTGAAAACATTTTAGCTATTTGCTCAATATCTTTTTTACCAAATAACTCGAAATATTTATTTGCTAATATCTTTAACATATACTTTCCTAAAATAAACTAATTATTTCCTGAATCATGCTCACTTTGTATACGCCCATCACCCCTCAAAGCATCATCTTCTATCCTAATTACATCATCTACCTCAGGCGTTGATGATTCAATCAAAATAATATCTTCCAATGTGACAATCCTATGTTTAACGCCCGCAGGAATTGTCCATATTGACCCAGGACCCAAGATCTTTACATCTATATGCCCTTTTGTATCTTCAAACCAGGCTTCTACAGAGCCTTCTATTAAAAAATTTGTCTCAACTTTGGCATCATGGTACTGAAAACTAGTCTTGGTTCCTTTATTAATATATAGTTTTTTCATTATATATTTTTTATCTTCGTCCCCAATATTTTCGCCTTTTCGAAAATTAATCCACACTTCGCGGCCCCAAGGTTTCGATACTACTTTTGCTTCGTTTTCATTATAGTGCCAATTTTCTTTGCTTAAATTAATCATCTTTTATACTAAATCCTCCATCTACGTTAATTGTTTGCCCTGTGATATACTTACTCTCTTCGCTAGATAAAAAAAGGACAACTTCTGCTATTTCTTTAGGATTTGCCATCCGTTTGAGTAGTATGCTGTCAACTTGCTTCTTAATTCTATCACTCCACGTACTTTCAGTCATTTCTGTAGTTATAAACCCTGGAGCAACAGCATTAACCAAAATGTTTGGAGCTAACTCTTTAGCCAATCCAGTGGTTAAGTTAATCACTGCAGCCTTTGAAGATGCATAAGCAACACGACCAGCAGATGAGTAAAGTCCTTTGATAGATGCAATATTTACAATTTTACCCACATATTTTGACCTTTTCATTATTGGGACAACATATCTCGTTACATTAGCCAAACCAAAGACATTAATATCGTAAATAGTCCTCCAATCTTTATTTGTAAGGTTTTCAAAAGATTTTGATATATTCACTCCAGCTGAATTAATTAAAACATCAATACAATCTATCTCTAGAAGAGAACTACTAACCTCTTCCTCTTTAGAGACATCAAAAGTTACATATTTTGAGTTAAGCTCCTTAGCTAAACTTTTAAGGCTTGAAGACGATGTTTTTCCATGCAACAAAACATCATACCCCTTATCTTTAGCAAGGCGCGCAATAGCTGCACCAATTCCTCTTGAAGATCCAGTTATAAATATTTTTTTTGACATAATTAATCTAACAGCCTTTTTATTAAAAAAAATTTAAATTAAAACAAACCTTAATATTAAATCTTACCAGACTCCAATAAAGCTTTATAAAGAGATAGCTTGCCTAAATTATATATAAAGTGGTCAAAAGGCTCATGATGCATGGGTGACATATTCAAATAAATCAGACTTGTTAAAATATCAATCTTAGCTATATCAAGATTTTTTTTATTCAAAAAATTACGAAAAATTTTTCTTGATTCTACTAATTCTTTTGGCACATCATGCGAAATTACTATATCTCCTTGATTATTTTTAGAATATGAAAACTTACCTTTTTTAATTGACTTGTAGGAAACTTTCATGCCACCATTAAGTTTTGCAAGATCATAATATTTATCGCCATAATTTACATTTCCAGAAAAATCTTGCCTCCAATCAAGAAGCAAAAAATTACCATCCTCTTTTAATAGGACATTGTCAAACTGAAGGTCTCCATGAAAATTAGATGCTAAACCACATTTAATATTATTCCAGTCGATACTTCGAAGCATGACGCCTATTGAAGGAACACTTATCCCATTAATAGAGACTGAACAATCTTTAATTTGATGCTTTTCATGATATTGTTTTATTCTAAATATTGTCTTTTTATTATAAAAATTAAAACATGACAATCTAAAATCCTTAAGTTCAGATTCTGATAATTCTAAATCAGACCATAAGTTAATGTCTAACCAATGCATAAATTCACGCATAACTTGTTCATTGACAACATCGTAAAGAACTTTGCCAGCTTGTTTCTCATAAGCATAAAAGGAATCTTTTATACATATTATTTTTGGACATAGATCTTTAAGAATTTTTGATCTTATATATCGATTTTTAATAATATTTTTATCTTCAAAATACTTAATAACATTATTACCTACAAAATACAAAAATTCACTCGACTTGCTAAAGTCAAATGAGTACTCAGATTGAGATATTTCTTTATTAGCTTTTATATAACCTGTTATATTACCGGTGTCGTACCAAGTCAGATATTGTGGCTTTAAATTATATTTTATTAGAGCACTAAACCCATTCGAAACTTGAAGCTCTTCATTTTTTAACTCATTATTACTTTCTAACGCATCAAAAAAAACATCATAATTTTTTACACCTGCTGCACCAACAAATGCGTATTGATTATTGCTGATTACCTTATCTTGTAGACTAATTATCATATCATTAGCTATACTAGCAGTGCAATATTCTTTAGTAGTTAAGGTTGGAGAGACACCTAACCAGTTTTCTGAAGGCGCGGGTATAGTTTCCAAAACTAATGTGTCAGAAGCAAAAAAAATAAAAGGCATATTTAGGTATTCTCTACATTTCATTAAAGAGTAGCCTGGGCCAGTACCTTTCCCTGTAAATTTATCTATTTCAACAATTGTAAATTGTCTTTCTTTATGGGCACACTCCAAATAGTCTACAACTGTTTGCTTTAAATGCCCAACCGCTATTACAATTTCTATATTGATATCAAATTTTTCAATTATGTGGGATATAGCTGCTTTAAAATCAACTGGCAGCAATGATTTATTTATATGTTGAGTAAATGGCTCCATCCTTCCACCAATACCTGCCGCTAAAATACATACCTTATAATTCATCTTATTACTATCAATGTAATTTTATTTTTATGCATTTCATTATATTTATCACTAAGGTATCTAAATTTTATTTGCTTTTTCTTTTGGATTATATTCAAAAAATTTTTCATAAAACAACTGTGAATATTGCATCATTTGCCACCTGCTATTAAATCCATATTTTTTCTTAATCCATCTCAAGCCTTCATCAATATAAAGTTGAGTATTTTCTTCATAGGTTTCAGTCTTTATTAGTTTATTTTTATCTAAAAGATAAGTCTCATCCTCCTCAGCAAAAACTTTAGTTGTTATTGCTGCAGCCCAATTGTTTGCATAAGATTTTGCGATAACTTCACTTTCAGACAGATACCCTCTAAAATTATCCCCATCAAATAAAAAGTTCGTATTCGATGAGTTATCTATATTCATTATCTGCTCTATTAATTCTTTACGAAAAAAATAAGCATTATTATGAATAAACCAGAAGTACTTTAATGAATTAGGTCCAATTAAGTTCTTCTCCCCCCATTTTTCGGAGCACGGTGAAAGAATTCCAACTTTTGGATAGGCTGTTTGTATTTTTTGAAGAGTCTCAACTGTTTTTTGATTCTTTGGAAATTTTGTATCATTAGTTATAAGAAAAAATGAGTCATATTTCTTCCAATTATCTTCTTTCCACAATTGTAATAGACCAAAATTCATACCTCTACAATAACGCATACCTTGCTTAATGACCTCTTTAGTTTCAACGTGCCATGTTGCATATTTAGATAAATTACCTTTATTGGAGCCAGCCTCAACTACAAATATATCTGTGTAATCTCCATCAAACTTCATCAAATGCTCCACTAAAGAATCAGTTTCTTTTGGTAGGTTTCTATTTAAAATTATTGTTGCAGTTTTTTTCATAAAGCTATGTCAGATTGAAGGCGCTCATATATCTAAAAATACTCTCTTTGACTTTATTTTTTAAATATTCATCAAGATTATTAATTTTAGCACTTGCTTTTGCTTTTATTTCAATAAACTCATTAGTAGAAAAGACATAATGCCCAGCAATGATGGCTCGATCAAAATCACTAGCATCTGTATCTTTAAGCATCCATTTTTTCCATTTCATAGAATCATAAGAAATTTCAAGAAATTCTTCATATAAAACTGTTTCGTTATTTTGTTGCAATATGTCTAAAAAAGATCTTGTTTCAGCTACACCAAATTCAGGCGCTATATTTGCAGCATGGATCCCTAATCTCGGCTGCCATCGCAACGCCTCTGTTGAAAGATAGTCTGCATTATGCTCTTTCATAAAGATTCTATATTTATTACAAATCTTAATCATTTGAGGGATTTGAATCTCTGGGGGTAGTTCATTGGCAATACGAACTGGCGACTCAAACGAGCCTATATTTCTTGTCTCCATAACTCTAGTTCCAGCTTGAATAACAACAAAAGATGGATAGATAATTTTATTTGCATTACAAAAAATTTTCATTTTTTCTAATGTGTACTCTAATTCTTCCTTTGAATTATTGCTTCCATTCTGTTCTTCTGTACCAATTTCAAAAATAATATCTTGTTTTTTGTGCTGAGCATAAGACCAACAAAATTCATATAATTCATAAACCCTTTCTAAAACTTGGTCTATGCTTGGCTGAGAGTGGATATCAACACTTGGATCAATATGTAGCATTTGAAAGCCCGCATCAATATCTGCTTGATATGAGTTCTTTGCAGATTGCATCGCTTCTTTTAAATTCATATTTTGATTTTTCTCTATTTCACTCTGCCATGGACCACCATGGTCTCTTGCTAAAATAATGTTTTTATTTACATCTTTATCTACTACATAATCCGAAAACTGTTTTGATGTCCAATTTTCTACATAACCGCCGCCAAATTGCTCTGAGTCAATCTGCCTTCTACTTGCTATTAAAAGTAATGGCGACTTATATTCCTCTGCCAACTCTATTGATGCATCAACACAGTTCTTACTCATTGGGCCAACACCAAGCAAAGTGCAGTTTCTATTGTGCCTATAATCTTCCAGGTATTTTTGAATAGTCATACTGTCCACTCACCTAAATCTAGCTGCTCATCTGGCAGAGTATCTGGATCATAAGGAGTAAAAAACTTTTCCATAATATGAAGACACGCTTCTGCGACAGCTCTGTCTCCACCAGAACGATCTGTTACGAAATCTGCATACTCTTTTGCAATTTTGTCTGAATTTGCAGGAGAAATAGAATATCCGACCTCTTTCATCACATAATGATCAAAAATTCCATCGCCCATATAGATTACTTCTTCCGGATTATAGCGCTCTTTAATCCAATCAATTCTTTTAATAGTGCTTACTAAATCAAGATTAAAATTCATATCTTCTTTAATTCGCTTATTACTTATAGGAAATCCTTTTCTATCACCAGTAATAAACCTAATCTCAATATGAGGATTTAAAAGTCCCAATCCATCATTATCATCTGGACCAAAGACCTTCATTTGCTTTCCTGATTCTGAATAGAAAAATTGACCAGTTGTCATAACACCATCTACGTCTATAATAAACACTCTTGGTTTCATTTAATCCTTACCCTTTTTATTGTTAATTTTACTAGGATTCTTCGAAAACCTTACCATTTTCAAACCTGTAAATCTTTTCACATCCATAAAGTGTGCTAACCCTATGTGCAATAATTATTAGTGTCTTATTTTTACTTACATCATATATCTCATTCATTACTTGTTTCTCTATTTTATGATCTAGTGCTGATGTAGCCTCATCCAACACAAGTATTTCTGGATCTGTATACAGTGCCCTAGCAATTGCTATGCGTTGTCTTTGACCACAGCTAAGTATGATACCGCCCTCTACCACTTTTATTTCTTTAATTTAAGTTAATAGACTTTTTTAGAACGACTAACTACCAATGAATCTGTTTGATCCAAATTCATTGATAGATTAATTTCCTAGAATACTAAAAAATAGTTGAATTCTATTTGTCAACACTGTATTCCTCCAATAAAAAGAGTGGTGTGTCCCAACCGTCTTCAAAGAGGTGGTTCAAACGCCTCTTATCTCTAACCTTATGAGACGTTCCATTACCAACTTGTTTTTGTCGTTTACATTTTATTGTTTTTATATCTTGCCAGTTCTGTTTAAACAAATCTTGAATAGTTAATTGTAATTTTTCATACGATGTTGCAAGTGTCTCTTGTTTTGTATCAAATTCAACCTTCTCTTGAACAATAACATCTCCGGTATCAACACCCTCATCTAAATAATGAATAGTAACACCTTTAGGGGTATTTTCTACAAAACTCCAAAAGTTAGGATCCATCCCTCGATTAAATGGAAGATAAGATATATGTAGGTTTATTGCTCTATCAGGAAAAAGATCTAAAATATCCTTACCAAGAATATGACGATAACCATAACTCACAATAAAGTTAATATTGTTTGAATGTATTAATTCAGTAGTTATTTTTTCAGAAGTTTGGATTACAAATCCCTCAACACTTATTAACCACTTTAAAAGAGGTGATGTATTATCACCCAAGAACAAAATTTTATTTTTTATATATTTCATAATAATTCAATCATAATATTTCTTATCAGTTTCAATAAAAGACACTAAACCTTAAGATAAATGTCTCTCCGTTATAATAAGGATGGTCTGAACGTAATCGTTTATAAATTAAAACATCATCTCCTGACTTAACTCCATTAAAAGTTTTATAAAATTGATTTAATGATTTTTTTCCAGTTGTGATAATTCCTTTTTTTAGTGGTTTTTGATCCTATAGCCTTAACTATATATTGTTCTCCATAAACATAGGAAAATATTTTAGGTGTTCTTAAAACGTGATAATCACTTGTCACTATCAACAAATTATTAAGACTTTTTTTCTTGATAATATTAATCTTGGTAAATAGAGCATCACCATCAGTATCTCTTGAGTTTATTTTGCTGGAAAATTCTTGATAAAACTAAAGGTGGATTTAAATTAATGGATGAATCTCTTAAAGTTGAATGTGAAAAGTAATTAGTTATATTCTACTACTCTACTCAATCAAAAATATAGTAATTGACCTCAAGCTTTGAAACCTTACTAGGGAAATGTTGATTTCTTATCTGTTGAACTCTTAAGTCTCTTTCGTGTTTTCTCTTTAAGACTGAGATAACGTAGGAATTGAACCAGTTCTTTCCTCTATGAGTCTTTATTCCCTATTGATTTAGTTTCTTACTAATTCTTCTATATCTCACCCCTCATCTTTCATAAACTGGATAAGACAATAAATCATTTGTTGTTGGATACTGTATCCTTTATCATATATCAATGAATTGGATTGACATTACATTGAAAATTCTAGAAATGGGGTTGTTGTGGTAATTAAATAGTCAACCAAAAGCCTTTGGTCACCGTTGAATAAGCTACTATATTAGGCGTTTTTATCTTCTTTATTGTTGTGTTATGTGATTAATATGAGTGTCCACAAAAGCAGAGCGATGCGTCTGGTATAACATCACTATAAAAATGAATAAAAAAGGTAGTAATGAATGATTAAAAAATGTCTTTTCCCTTCGGCTGGATATGGAACCCGTTTTTTACCTGTCACCAAAGCAGTCCCCAAAGAGATGCTCCCAATACTCACTATACCCTTAATGCAATATGGGGTGGAAGAGGCTCTTTCTGCCGGCATTACTAACATGGCTATTGTCACTGGTAGAGGCAAGAGAGCCATTGAGGATCACTTTGATAACGCGTATGAACTTGAGTCACAACTTAGTGGTACTTCAAAAGAGAGCTACCTAAAAGATATCAAGGAGATAATTAAGAAATCCACCTTTACCTATGTTCGCCAGAAACAAATGCTAGGGCTGGGTCATGCTATCCTCACAAGTGAGCCTCTTATTGGGGATGAGCCTTTTGCTGTAGTTCTGGCAGATGATTTATGCGACTGTGATGAAGATGGTGTGATTTCTCAAATGATAGAAGTCTATAACCAATACCAGTGCTCTGTGATAGCTATAGAGGAGGTGCCAATGAACCAAACCCACAAATATGGAATTATTGCAGGCAATCTTGTAGATAATTCAAACGACACGTATCGAGTTACTGATATGTTAGAAAAACCTGAGGAGGAGAATGCACCAAGCAATATGGCAATCATCGGCCGCTACATCCTAACTCCCGATATTTTTAACATTCTCAAAAATATCGAGCCTGACAAGAATGGTGAAATTCAAATCACTGATGCTCTGCTTGTTCAAGCAAAACAGTCTAAAGTGATCGCTTATAAGTTTAAAGGAAGGCGCTTTGACTGCGGTGGCATTGAAGGCTTCATTCAGGCCACCAATTATTTTGCCAAAAAACAGGGTATTATTTAAAATCAAGCAAAAAAATGCACTTAAACCCTTGGGCAATTGCGATTTTACAAGGTTGCACATCTGCAGAAAATGAGCAGTTTAAGATTTAGCTATTTCTCATCACTGAGCGCTCAAGCTTCATACAAAATATCAGTAATCTCACTTTGCGGTTTAAACCCAGGGACTGCTTTTACTAGTAACTGGCGAAGCTTAGCCTGATCGCCCCTACCAATAGCCCCTTCAAGTTCATCGATAATTAGCTTTAAATCATCCCAGATTAGCATCTCTTCCTCTGCGCGCATAATCATTGGATTGTCAGTTTTGGAAATATTTTCACCAATCAGAAGCTCTTCATAAAGCTTTTCGCCTGGCCTCAGACCGGTATACTCAATCTCAATATCACCGTCCTGGTGAAGCTCATCCTTAAGCATTAGTCCGCTCAAACGAATCATCTTTTTAGCCAGGTCTAAAATTCGAACAGGCTTGCCCATATCAAGCACAAATACATCCCCACCCTTCGACATAGCGCCTGCCTGAATAACCAGCTCAACTGCTTCGGGTATGCTCATAAAATAACGCAGGATTTCAGGATCGGTCACCGTAACCGGTCCGCCCTGTTTAATTTGCTCTTTGAACAGCGGTATCACCGACCCACTAGAATCCAGCACATTGCCGAACCGCACCATGCTAAAGCGTGTGCCATATTGCCCCTCCTCAGCACCGTGCTGAGAGTTCTGCTTTGCTAGGTTTTGTCTTAGTGTAAGGGCCTGCAATATCATCTCAGCAAAGCGCTTTGTTGCCCCCATGGTGTTTGTTGGGCGCACCGCCTTATCAGTTGAAATAAGCACAAAAGTTTCTACCCCATGATCGATCGCAGCATGCGCGCAATTAAGGGTACCAAAAACATTGTTACTGACCCCTTCTGTATTGTTATACTCCACCATCGGCACATGCTTGTAGGCTGCTGCATGATAGATTGTATGCACATCAAAGCGCTTCATTATCTGGCTTAAGCGATTTGTGTTACTGACAGAGCCGAGCATTGGTAGTATCTTAGTAGAGGGCATAACAGTTCTTGAGAGCTCCTGATCAATGTTGTACAGGGCGAGTTCACTTCGCTCAAACAGTATCAGCGCTTGGGGCTTCAATAATAATATCTGCCGGCACATTTCACTGCCAATCGAGCCACCAGCGCCGGTCACCATGACCACTTTATTAGTAATATTAAGGCTCAATAGCTCCTTATTTGCAGCAACAGAATCACGGCCTAGCAAGTCTTTGAGGCTGACCTCACGCAAATCGGCAACCTTTACTTTGCCCTGAGCAAGCTCTGAAACGCCTGGTAAGGACCGCACAAGCACCTGAAAAGGCTCCAAAAAACTGATAATTTCATTGCGCTGGCTGCTCGATATTGCAGGCATGGCCAGCAACACTTCAGTGGCATTTTTTTGTTCAACCAGGCGTTCAAAATCTGCTCTTAAATAAACCTCGATGCCATTAATTAATTGACGCTGCAGCTGAGCGTTGTCATCAACAAAAGCCACCGGACTGTACTCGCTCGACTGCATTAAAGCAATCGACAGCTGCCTTCCTGCAGAACCCGCTCCATAAATTATCACTCTGGTCGTTTTTTTATCCTCACCCTCTGAGAGTAGCCAACGCGCAACCATCCGCGAGCCGCCAATGACTACAATACCCAAAAGCCAGTTAATTAAAATTACGGAGCGCGGTATGTCATCAACCGAAGCCATAAAGCCAATCATGCTCCACAAAAGCGCATAAAGCGTTACCGCCTGGACAATAGACCACAACGCCTTAAAGCCAATATAACGAATAACCGCTCGATATAGCCCAAAGCTCATAAAGACAGGAACAGCGATGAAAGGCGGAGCCAATACCACCCAGACAAGCTCAGCCCCTGGAACGTATAAGTATCCAAGTCGAATTGAAAACGAGGCCAGTAGTATAGCCACAAGGGCGACAGAATCAAAAACCAACAGGGAAAGCTGCTTTTGAAATCGCGACAAATTAATGAGTATGTTTCTCAAAGGATACGAATCAGTTTAATTTACTAGGGTTAGTATAAGTTTTTTTAGGGTTAATAAGGGCATTTATCAAAGGTAAAAGTTTGATTATAAATGGGTTCGTTTTGTCATTTTATATTTCTCGGGTGGTGCGGAAAATCTGGGCGATGGATCTTCTCTGGTATCGAATCAACTTTCCCAGACGCCTGACTTGCTGCACCAGAGCCGACCCAAGCCTCTCATTTATTCGCCCCACCCTTACCTTAAATCTTGCAATCTTTAATCTTTCATTATAGTCTAATGTTATAAGGCCGTGCTCAGCATCACCCTCGAGGTCTTGCATCATCATAGTCTCTGCTCGACCAATGACCTCTTTTGGCGCATGCTACTGCTGATCACAGACCTGCATCAATTAACCATATTTTAAAAAGTCTTCAAAAGAAAGTTGGTCTGAATCAAATTGGAGAACTTTCAGATCACTCATTTAGAGTTGGAGCTGCACTTGATCTATTAAACAAAAATATTCCACTTGAGAAAATTATTCTTAGAGGTGGCTGGAAATCAGAAACTAGTGCAATCAGATATCTTCAAAGTTGGAATGATAACAATTGGTTGATTGTTGACTCTTGAAAGGTTTATTAGTCTAACAAGTATGGGTTAAATGGTAGCTAAATCCATGACAGATGTAATTGCATCGCATGTTTGTTGAATTTCATCTTCAGTCAAGGTTGGGTGCACTAAAAACACTAAAGAAGTTTCTCCCAGTTCTTTTGCATTAGCTAATCTTTCTTTAGGCCTAAACCCAGTATTATCAAATGCCTTTTCCAAATATACTTCAGAGCATGATCCAGAGAGACATGGGACGCCAAGGCCACTAATTTCATCAATGACTCTGCCCCTATTCCAACCATTCTTTAACTGATTTTCCTTAATAAATACATAACACTTATAGGCTGCATGATCAATAT
>Ga0209816_1000879_pt1 | contig 22870 bp, 23 predicted proteins | sample CoawatmetaG01DNA_FD_187509 | JGI IMG/M metagenome (GOLD analysis project Ga0209816, IMG submission 187509) | Marine microbial communities from the West Antarctic Peninsula - Coastal water metaG017-DNA (SPAdes) (version 2) | ecosystem: Environmental > Aquatic > Marine > Coastal ...
GGTGATAGACGGAACATGGGATTTATATAAGCGCAATACTGGTAAAAAGCTTGTTAGAAGGACAAGCTTTAAACACAGTACTGATTTTATAGGCTGGTATTTAAACCGAGCTCACAAAAAACTTAAAATCTCAAAGTCTGATGCATACAATCTTTACCTAGCATATCATGAGGGGATTACTGGGTATTCGCGAAAATCGTATAAATCAAAAAAAGCACTTAAATCAGCTGCGCAAAAAGTTGAACAAAAATCAAAAATGTATAAGAAGCAATTAAAGAAATGTTAAAAGAAGTCTTAATTTGAAGTTTTTCAAAACAAATATTCATTGGGTGTTAACATTAACATTTTTTCTCTTAATCTTATTTGGAACCTTAACCCCAAGAAATGTTATTGAGGTTCCTGATTTTGGCTCAGATAAACAGTATCACTTCTTAGCTTTTATACTTTTTGTGATGCCTCTTACTTTTAATAAATTAAAAAATATTTATTGGGTTTTACCAGTGGCAATATTTTTTGGAGCATTAATTGAATTGATTCAACCTTTTGTTGGTCGCCATGGTGACATTAACGATTTCTATGCTGATGCGTTAGGTTCAGTGATTGGTGTCTGTATGATAGCTTTAATAAAAATGACAACTTTAATAAAATTGAAACGAACTTCTTGAATTATTATGTTAGTCTGATCAGTTAAAAGCAAAGTAATTAGTCACAATTAAAAAAAAACCACAAAATTCCGAATTTTTATACTAATTTTAACAATTTTGGTCTGGCGAGTTAGCATTAATTGTGTAGTCTAAAGAATAGTATTAAACAAACGAGTGATTTTCACATCGTAAATATCAAAGGGGGAAATATGAGGTTTATATGAGGTTTAATAAATTTATAGTTAGCTTAGGGGCAATCGCGACCAGCATTGGCTTAGTAGCAGGTTCAGCATCTGCTGAAAAAGTTTTAACAGTGGCTTCTTGGGCTGCTCCGTTTCACACCATGAACGAAAATGTGTTTCCATGGATGAATAGTCAACTTAAAAGTTGCACAGGTGGTAGCCTAAGCTTAAAAGTGGAATATGGCATGGCACCTCCACCAGCGATGTATGACACAATTCGTGATGGAGTAGCAGATATTTCTTGGATTGTTTATGGTTATACTCCAGGAAAATTTGTAAATACAATGATTGCTGAACTTCCAGGCATTCCTGGTAACGCACGACAAAAATCGGTGGCTTTCCAAAAAACGCATGAGAAATTTTTTGCTGCTTCTGGTGAAGCAAAAGGTGTTAAGATCTTAGCAAATTATACGCACGGTCCTGGAATGGCTAATACAGTGAATAAAATTACTTCTTATAAAGAGTTGCAGGGCGTAAAAATGCGCATAGGTGGCGGAGTAGCTAATGCAATTGGTAAGGCACTAGGAGTGGCAGGAGTAGGTGCTCCAGCACCTAAAGTTTATGAATTAATTTCTGGTGGTGTTGCTGATGGTGTGTTCTTCCCATTTGAAACCATGCATGCCTTTAAAATTGCTGAACTAGCTAAATTCTCGCTACATAACCCAGATGGAATGTACACAACTGCCTTTGGAATTGTAATGAATAGTGATACTTACGAGGGCCTAGATGGGACACAGCGCGATTGTGTAGATGCAATGAGTGGTGTGAATCTATCGCGGACGATTGGTTGGTTCTGGGATGATGCTGATAAGTTTGGTGCATCTGCAGCGGCTAGCTATGGTCATGAACTAACTATCGCAAGTGATGCTGAAAGAGCCTATTTCAAGGATGTTACAGCAGGTGTTTCAGTTGATGTGGTTAGTAAAGTTTCTGCAAAAGGTGTCGATGGCGCGGCAGCTCTTGCTTACTTCATTGAGCAAGTTGCAATAGAATCAGGAAATTAAGGTTATATAGTTGAATTATGATTTTATTTATTAATATGTTAGAACGGCTAGCTCTTTGGGTTAGCCGTTTTATTTCAAGCTTAGCGGCAATGGTTTTGTTTTCGATGGTGGCGGTCACTTGCATTGATGTAATAGGTCGGTATTTCTTTAATGCGCCATTATATGGTGGATCTGAAATAATACAGGTCAGTATGGCTGGAGTTATATTTTTATCACTACCAGTAATGTTTTTTCGACATGAGCACATTGTAGTAGACTTGTTTCCAATTTTTCAACGGGGATATCTAGGTTGGATTTTGAGTATTATTTTTCTTGCTATTTCTGCTTACTGCCTCTGGATAATCGCAGATAAAACTATGTTTTATGCGATGAGATCTCTTGAGGACGGCGATACTTATGAGTATATTTTAATGCCTTCATTTTTATCATCTGGGAATAGTGAGTTCGCTCCACGATTTATTGTGGAAACCTTTATTTCTATTTCTTTATTTTTTACATCACTTTTAATAGGTCTTCGCTTGTTAATAGTACTTTTAAAACCAGGCTCTAACGTCGAAGCGTCTGTAGAGGCTAACTAATGGATCCCTTATCAATTTCTTTAATTGGCTTTGCAGCTATTTTATTTCTAGCATTTTTACGCTTCCCATTAGCGTTAGCAATGGGATTGGTGGGTGTGGTAGGATTTGGGGAATTATCCGGATACAGAGCGGCCATTGCCAATTTGGGCCGCCTTGTAATGGACTTGGGTCAGTCTTATTCACTATCTGTTTTACCTCTTTTCATTTTAATGGGGTTACTTGTTGAAAAAGGTGGAATGGCCAAACAACTTTATCGCGCTGCTTATGCTTTTCTTGGTGACAAAAAAGGTGGATTAGCTATGTCAACAGTCGTTGCCTGTGGAATGTTTTCTGCCATCTCTGGGTCTTCGATTGCAACAGCGGCTACAATGTCAAAAGTAGCAATGCCAGAAATGCGACGATACAAATATGCAGATTCTTTAGCTACAGCATCAATAGCTGCTGGAGGAACTTTGGGCATACTAATTCCACCAAGTGTAATTTTGGTAATTTATGGTTTGTTAACAGAACAATCTATTGGAAAATTGTTCATGGCGGGCTTTATTCCAGGTTTTATTGGAATACTTTTCTACACATTAGCGGTAAAATTTGTGGTTACCAGAGATGCATCTTTGGGACCTGCGGGTGAGCGTACTGGCTGGAAAGATAGGCTCTTAGCACTAAAGGATGTCTGGACTACTTTAGCATTATTCATTTTTGTTATTGGTGGTATTTATATTGGATTATTCTCTGCAACTGAAGCCGCAGGTATGGGAGCGGCCGGTGCTTTTTTAATCACATACTTCAAAGGTTCTTTAAGTTATAAAATATTGTTAGACGTTGGCCGAGAGGCGGCATTGTTGGCTGCAAAATTATTTGCGTTACTTTTTGGCGCTTCAATGTTCTCAAATTTTTTAAATAGAGCTGGTTTGCCTGACGCTTTAATTGGTGTGATTAACTCTTTTGAACTGTCAGGACTTGCCGTAATATTTATCATTTTGTTAATTTATGTTCTTTTGGGATGTGTGTTTGAATCTATGTCAATGATATTGTTGACCGTTCCTATATTTGCACCTTTGGTACATCAATTAGGCTTTGACTTAATTTGGTTTGGTATTTTAGTGGTCGTGGTGACAGAAATTAGTTTGATAACTCCACCAATTGGATTAAATGTTTTCGTTCTTAAAGGGGTTGTTAAAGATGTTTCAGTTTCAACAATTTTTAAAGGGGTAACACCTTTTTGGATTGCTGATATTATTAGATTAATATTGTTAACTTCAATTCCGGCCCTTTCTCTATTCTTACCTTCTTTGATGTAATGGCATTTTGAGAAAAGTCTGGCTTAAATAATAACTTTTTGGAGTATGAAATGGGATTGTTAAAACCACCAGCTTCTTTACCTTTCAATATTACACGTATGGGATATGTAGTTTTAACCAGTAGTGATCTAGATAAAACTCGTTTTTTTTATGAAAGTGGGTTGGGGCTAGAGGTAATGTTTCAAGATGAAAAGATGCTGTGCCTCCGAGCCATTGAAGAAACTTGCCATCATTCTTTAGTATTTGAAAAGACAAATATTAAGGGACCAGGTAAATGCCGGCGAGTTGGTTATCGGATGCAAACTGATGATGACATAAAAATAGCCTGTGATTTTTTCTCTGCACGGGGAGATGTCGTGAGATATGTTGAAAGACCTTTTCAGGGTTTAACAATAGAAGTGATAGATGGCATTGGAGTTCCTGTGGAATTTTGTTCGAGCATGAATCAGTCTCGGAATAGAATGCAAGATTTTCACACTCACTCGGGTGGTAAGCTAGCATTTTTAGATCATATTCAAATAGCATGTCCTGATGTGCAGGAAGCGTATCAATGGTATAATGATTTAGGGTTTAGATTATCTGAATATACAGCAAATGATGGCACTGAAGAGATGTGGGGAGTTTGGTTGAAACGAAAAAACAACACACAGGATATTGTTTTTAGTAATGGTGCTGGTCCTCGTTTACATCACATCGCATATCATACTCCTGAAGTAGCAAATGTGATTCACGCTGCTGATGTTATGTCATCTATGGGCTTAGCTGGATCAATGGATAGAGCACCAGGCAGGCACGGGATTGGAAATGCTTTCTTTATATATTTTCGTGATCCTGACGGTCACAGAGTGGAGATTTTCACAAGCCATTATAATTTCATTGATAATGATCAAGAACCTAAGCGTTGGGACTTAACTGATACGACTAGATCTCAATTATGGGGGTTTCCAGCGCCTAAAAAGTGGTTTTATGAAGCTTCTGAGTTTGAAGGCATTGAGGTGCAAATGCCATTAAAAGATTCTCCTCCAGTGACATTAGAGGATTTCTTAGAAAGTTGGTAAACTAAATGAAATTTGGAAGTGTTTACCAAGATGGAAAGGTCGTTCCGATTATTCAGAGTAGTGAAGGTATTTCTCACTACCTGGAATCGATTTGTGAAAAAGTAAAACTAAAACCCTTGCGCACAATTTTAGATCTCATAAATGCATCTAATGATGACCCAACTTTATGTTCAAAATTAGAAGCCGCCACTCAAGGTTTAACCGGTTTTGAACCTACCGATTGGGCCCCACCAATTGTTAATCCTTCAAAAATTTTAGGTGTAGCGTTTAACAATAAGGAATTGATGAAAAAAGCTCATAAAGATCCTGGAGTTCCAAACTACTTTTTAAAACCCCCCTCGGCTCTTCAAGGACATAATAAAGCTATAATAGTTGATCCTGATTGGGGAGCTGTAATCCCTGAACCTGAAATCTGTGCAGTTATTGGTAAACGAGCAAAGCACATTACTGAGCAAGATGCTTTAAACTATGTTTTTGGTTATATGATACATAATGATGTTACTTCACATGGTTTAAAGTTTCAAAAAGACAGTATTGCTGTTACCTATGATAAAGATATGGCGCGTCCAGAGTTCTATACCTGGCGAAACTTGAATGGGCCTAATGATACTGATGCATTTTATGTATACCACACTCGTTCCAAGGGTACTGATACTTTTGGACCAATGGGCCCATGGATAACAACAAGAGATGAGGTTGAAAATCCAAATGATTTAAACGTCAGTGGATTTCTTGATGATGAAATTTTCACAAAAGATCATACTGGAAATTATAGGTTCTCTGTGGAAGCTTGTATTGCCGAAGCGAGTAGATATTTCACTTTACTACCAGGTGATTTGATTTCTTTTGGTACGACTGGAAAAGGGGCTGGGCGTTTTCCACGAGGGCACAAAAGTCTTTTAATAGGTGAGGAAACGGGTTCAATAAGGATTTCTATTGATAAATTGGGTACATTATCTAATCCAATAAAACATCAAAAGGGAGGAGCTTAATGGTTAGTTCAATTAATCCTAAGGGTTTGCCTGCACATAAAAATCCAATTCCAGCCGCCGCGGTTCATAAGGGAATTCTGATTTCATCTGTAATTTCTGGAAAATCAGTTGTTACTGATTCATATTCAAAAAATAAAGTTGAGCAAGTGTCTTTAGTATTTGAATATATCAAAAATATAGTCATTGAGGCAGGTGGAAACGTTCAAGATATTATCAAAATGGATCTATATTTTAGTGATAAGAGTGATAGGTCTATTGTTAATCCAGAATGGGTTAAGATGTTTCCTGATCCCAATAAAAGGCCGGCAAGGCATGCGCAAATTGCAGAATTACCCAAAGATTGCTGTCTTCAAGTTACTCTTACTGCAGTTATTGAAACATAGGAAAGTTGTTATAGTTAGCACATAATGGAAATTAAAAAGTGAATAGATCAGAGTCCAAAAAACGGAATGAGGCTATTGAGTACGTCAAAGCCTATTTCAATGATGGAGAATTTGAAAAAGACCTTAGTAATCTTGTTTGCAATCTTGTTTCTTTTAAAACTGAAAGTCAAAACCCTGAAAGCCAGAATGAATTACTTCGTTACCTAACTATCGCTATTCTGCCAAGATTGACACGGTTAGGATTGATTTGTGAGATTTTTGATAATCCTAACCCGTCTGGTGGTCCCATCCTGATTGGCGAAAGAATGGAAAACATAGATTACCCTACTATTTTCATATATGGTCATGGAGATGTAGTATTAGGTCAAAAAGAGAAATGGTTTGATGGGTTCGATCCGTTCATATTAAAAAGTCATGGTGATAAGCTCTTTGGGCGAGGCACCGCTGATAATAAATCTCAACATTTAATAAATATTATTGCACTAGAGGCCATTTTATCTATTAGAAGATCACTTGGTTTTAATGTTAAGTTTGTTATCGAGACATCTGAAGAGATTGGTTCACCAGGATTGCGAGAGTTTTTTAAGGAAAAGAAAAGTAGGTTAGCGTCGGATGTATTAATTGCGTCTGATGGCCCAAGACTAAAGCCAGATGTGCCAACTATCTTTATGGGAACGCGTGGGGCAATGAATTTTGATTTAGAGGTAGATTTAAGAAAAGGTGACCACCATTCTGGAAATTGGGGTGGGGTTTTACCAGACCCAGCAGTTATTTTAGTAAATGCATTGGCCTCAATTTCTAATAATCGGGGTGAAATTCAAATACCAGAATGGCGTCCTACTAGCTTAACAGACGATATCAGTAAAATTTTAAACAACTTACCTTTAGAAAACTCAGGAGATGCTAAAGTAGATTTGAACTGGGGCGAGAGTGATTTAACTCCTCTTGAACGGCTTTATGGTTGGAATTCATTTTCGATATTATCATTGACGAGTGGCAATCAGGCAAAAGCTGTTAACGCAATTTCAGGAAAAGCAAAGGCCTCGTGTCAATTACGATTTGTTGTTGGAACTAAGAGCAAAGACATTATTCCGGCGCTGCGTAAGCATTTAGATGATCTAGGTTTTAAACAAGTTAAGATTATATTACATGATAATCAGCAGTTTGAGGCTACGCGTCTAAGCGTAAAACATCCTTGGGTTGATTTTGTATCGTCCTCGATAAAGAAAACCTCAAATAAAGATCCCCACCTTGTTCCAAACCTGGCGGGATCACTACCAAATGATAGTTTTACCGAAATTTTAGGACTGCCAACAATTTGGATACCCCATTCATACCGTGGGTGTTCGCAACATGCTCCAAACGAACATGTTTTAAAGCATGTTTGTTTGGATGCGCTAAAGGTCATGGCTGGCTTATATTTTGATATAGGTGAAAGTGGTCGTGATTTGAAAAAGCTTACTTAAAATTTTAACTCAAACTACCAAGATGAATTTGGTTGCGTTAAAAATAATTTTTCTTCTTTAGTGCTTGATCTCCCCAATATTTTATTTCTGTGGGGATAACGCCCAAAGTTATTAATTGCTTTTGTGTGATCATCCCAGCTTTGTTTTATTTGATCGTAGTTAGCCTCTTGTTTTAGATATTTTTCACAGTTTTTGTGGGCAATCTTATGATCGTTAATGTTTTCGCTATGTAGTAAAGGAATTAAAGAAAAGAAAATTTCATTATTTGAAAAATTCGAAAAATAATTTTGCTTGATGGCATGCTGTGCTAAGCTTTGAGCTTTTTTATCCTGAGAAAATGCCTTCGCTGTATCTCGAAACATATTTCTAGAGAATTGATCTAATAAAATAATAAGTGCAAGACAGTTTTTCGGATGATTAACCCAGTTATCATAATCACCTTTACAAGCGTTATCATAATCATTGAGAAATTGATTTGTTATTGCATTATCAAAATTTAGATCTTTTTTGAACCAATCTTCTTCTGCACATTTAACAAACCAAAAGTTATTTATGCGTGCGGCTGGTTCTGACATCGTAAATCCTTAAAGCATTATTTGATAGTAAGGTTTAAATATTAATTGGGAATAATCGCTGTGGCTTCTATTTCAATTAATGCCTCATCCTCGACTAATGCACTAACGACTACCATGGTCATAGCTGGGAAATGATTACCTAGAATTTTTCGATAAACCTCTCCGACTTTTTTTTGATTTGATACATATTCTGCCTTATCTGTAACGTACCATGTTAGTCTCGTAAGATCAGTAATTTTTCCTCCGGCTTCATTAACTATTGCTGAAATATTTTTTAAAGTTTGTTCCATTTGCCCTAAAAAATCTTTTGAAATAAATTCTTGATTTTCATTCCAACCGATTTGACCTGCAATATTTAATGTAAGACCTTCTGAGAGAATTGCATTTGCATAGCCTCTCGCTGGCTTCCAGCCTTTAGGGTTTATTTTCTTATGAGACATTTTTTATTTCCATATTTTATTGGTTTCGTAATAAAAATCTTTGTATTTTTCCAGTTTGTGTTTTTGGCAATGAATTCTTAAAAACAATTGATCTAGGGTACTTAAAAGGTGCAATTTTTGCTTTTACATAGTCTTGTAGTTCAATCTTTAATTCATCACTTTCTGTTGAATCCTCGGTAAGAACTATATGTGCTTGAACGATGGCGCCACGGTTATCATCAGGAGTGCCAATTACTGCGCATTCCAATACCTGTTTATGAGATAACAAAGCTGCTTCAACTTCAGGGCCTGCAATATTGTAACCAGCAGAAATAATCATATCATCATTTCTTGCAGCAAAGAAAAAATTACCTTTATCATCTTGGGAAAAACTATCACCTGTTATATTCCAACCATTTTGCACATAGTCTTCTTGTCTCTTGTCTGACAAATAACGACAACCTGTTGGTCCGCGCACAGCTAAACGACCAACTTCACCAACTGGTAACTCATTCATATGCTCATCTACAATTTTTGCTTCATACCCTCTGATTGGTTTGCCAGTGCAGCCTGCTTTGTGATCATTAAACCGATTTGAGATAAAAATATGTAACATCTCAGTTGCCCCAATCCCATCAAGCATTGGTTTACCAGTTTTCTTTAGCCATTCTTCGTAAACAGGTGCTGGAAGGGTTTCTCCAGCAGATACAGCGGCTCTTAGCGAGGATAAGTCAGCTCCTTCGTTCATCGCTGCTAACATCATATTATATGCTGTAGGTGCAGTAAAACAAACAGTCGCTTTGTACTTTTCTATGATTTCGATCATGTTAGGTGGGGATGCATTTTCAAGAAGAGTTGCTGCAGCACCAAAACGAAGGGGAAAGATTGCTAAGCCACCCAATCCAAAAGTAAAGGCTAATGGAGGAGAGCCAACAAAGATATCATCTTCCTTCACATCCAAAATTTCTTTTGCGTAACCATCTGCTATAATTAGTAAATCTCTATGAAAATGCATAGTAGCTTTTGGAGCACCAGTGGTACCAGATGTGAAACCTAATAACGCAACATCATCACGACTAGTCTTGATGGTTTTGAAATTGACTGCTTTTGTTAAAGCTACAGCATCTAATTCACTATTATGATTTGCTGTGCCATCAAATGGCACCACATATTTAAGGGTTGAGCTTTTCTTAAAGCATTTGTTCATTTCTTCCATAAGTCGAGAGTCACACAAAGCGTGAGTAATTTCAGCTTTATTAACAATCTCAATAAGTTCTTTTTCTCTCAACAATGGCATGGTGTTTACGACTACAGCCCCTACTTTGGTTGCTGCTAACCAGCAAGCAACTAAAGCTGGGTTATTAGCTGACCTGATCAAGACGCGGTTTCCTGGTTGAACGTCGTAATCTTCCACTAAAGCGTTTGCTAATTGATTTGTCCAATCGCTCAATTCTTTATAAGTTCGTCGCCTACCATTACCTATTAGCGCAATATTATCCCCGTAGCCTTGTAATACCATTTTATCTGTCAGTTCAAAGCCAACATTTAAAATTTCGGGGTATTCATAACCATTTAGTATATAATCAGGTTGCATTGCTTCTTGTGGTAAATTGTTTCTAGCAAACTGGTCTATATGAGCGGATGGAGTTAAAGTCATGAATTATGACTTGCTAATGCGTCTCGAGCTATGATTATTTTTTGCACATCTGATGCGCCTTCATAAATTCGTAAGGCCCTTATTTCTCTGTAAAGACTTTCCATGATATGACCTTTTCGCACACCATCTCCTCCATGTATCTGAACCGCTTTATCAATTACCAACTGTGCATGATCTGTAGCGTATAGCTTTGCCATGGCAGCTTCTCTTGTAATTCTTTCTGCACCATTATCTTTTGCCCATGCCGCCCGATAAATGAGCAGGGCACTAGCGTCGATGTCTACAGACATCTCAGCCAAATGGCCCTGTACCATTTGCAAGTTGCCTAAAGGTGCACCAAACAATTCTCTAGATTGTGATCGTTTTAAGCTTTCATCAAAAGCACGTCTGGCAAAACCAAGTGCGGCTGCTCCTACAGTTGGACGCATATTGTCGAGGGAAGCCATCGCTATTTTAAATCCTTCTCCTGGTTGTCCAATCATAGAATCTGCTTCTAAAAACAAATTTTCAAACCTTAAGGTAGCCAACGGATGTGGCGAGACTGCCTCAATTCGCTCTGCAATAATAAGGCCAGGGGTTTCTGCTGAAACTACAAAAGCTGATAAACCTTTTGCTCCAATGCCTTCAGCAGTTCTTGCAAAGACGGTATAAAAATCTGCAATTCCACCATTAGATATCCATGTCTTTTCACCGTTTAAAACATATCCATTTCGTTCTTTCTTTGCTTCTAATTCTATGTTTGCCACATCAGAACCAGACTGAGGTTCAGTTAAGGCAAATGCAGAAATAGCTTCACCTGATTGCACGAGGGGTAACCAGAAATTTCTTTGCTCTGCACTACCAAATAATGAGATTGGCATTGATCCTAAGCCTTGCATGGCAAATGCAAAGTCTGCTAACCCTTCGTGTCTTGCTAGTGTTTCCCTAATTAAACAAAGAGAGCGGACGTCTACTTTTGGGTGCTCAGAAGATATTCCAGAATATTTTAGGAATCCCGCTTTCCCCAATTTTGACACTAAAGATTGGCAAGTGATGTCTGGGTTTTCGTGTGATACATTTTGCAGATTTTCTAAAGCCCAAGTCTCTAACTTCGAATGTAGAGCTTTATGGCTTTGATCGAGGAAAGGCCAATTTAGGAATGATGTATCTGCCATTTAATTTCCTTTAAAGACTGGTTTTTCTTTTTTCACAAACGCTTTGAAAGCGCGCTCAAAATCACCAGTTTGCATACAGATTGCCTGAGTCTGAGCTTCTGCCTCTATTGCCTGTTCGATTGACATAGACCATTCTTGTGCTAGCATAGTCTTTGTCATCATGTGGCCAAAACTTGGGCCTTCTACCAGACGCTCTGCTAATTTAGTTGCTGCTTTTGCCAATTCTTCTTTTAGCGAGATTGAATTATAAAATCCCCAATTTAAACCTTCATCAGCAGTCATTGCTCTACCAGTGAAAAGTAGTTCCGCTGCTCTACTTTGACCTATTATTCTTGGCAAGATCGCACAGGCGCCCATATCACAGCCAGCCAGCCCAACTCGGGTGAAAAGAAATGCTGTTTTCGCTTCAGGGGTGGCTATTCTTAAATCTGATGCCATTGCTATAATCGCTCCTGCTCCAACGCAGACCCCGTCTACCGCTGCTATAATTGGTTTGCCGCAATTGATCATGGCTTTAACAAGATCTCCCGTCATTCTTGTAAAATTTAATAACCCTTTCATGTCCATTCCGACTAGAGGCCCTATAATATCGTGAACATCACCTCCAGAACAAAAATTTCCACCATTTGAGCCAAATACTACAACTTGTATATTGTCCTCATAGACCAATTCGCGGAAATAGTCTCTTAAGGCCGCATAACTTTCAAAAGTAAGTGGGTTTTTTCGGTCTGCTCCTTTTAAAGAGATATATGCAATTCCATTTTTTACCGAATGTGCAAAATGTTCGGAAGAGAAATTGGTTAAATTCATTTTAAATCTCCATTGTCAGTAATAGATGTTAAGAGTTTGGTTATTGTATTTGCTTCTTCTATGGTTATATCACTCAATATTTCATTTATCCAAGCTTCATGTTCCAACGCATACTCTTGGAATTGTTTAGATCCTTTTTTGGTTAATAAAGCTAAATAAGCCCGCCTATCACCTTGAATTGCAGTTCTTTTCACATGGCCATCTTGAACTAATCTGTCAATAATTCCAGTAATGTTTCCGTTAGATACTTTCAACACCCCTGAAAGTTCACTCATCTTCAAGCCATCTTTTGATCTGTACAAAGCAGACATCACATCAAACCTTGGAAGGGTAGTTTGATGATCAATTCTAAGACGTTCTCTAACATTCTTTTCTATGAAATTAGATGTTTTTAATATCTTTAGCCAAGCCCGAACACGTGTCTTCGCATCATCAGCCGGATTACTTTGCATTTTTTAAGTTTTCTAATGCTCGGTCAGATAATCTCCAGAGTTGATCACGACCAGCTTCATAAGGGAGAGGCCACTTCATTTCCCGATCACCATTTTCTGCAGCTGTGCGCAATGTCCAATATGGATCAGATAGATGAGGCCGGGCTAAACAAACCAAATCAGCGCGACCTGCCATGAGGATTGAGTTTACATGGTCGGCTTCATAAATATTACCAACTGCCATAGTTTTTATTTTTGCTTCATTTTTGATCCTATCAGAAAAGGGTGTTTGAAACATTCTTCCATATACTGGAGTTGCATCAATTGATGTCTGCCCAGCAGAAACATCAATAATATCTGCTCCAGCTTCAGAGAACAATTTTGCAATTTCCACTGATTCTATTGGCGTCACACCATCACTTTCAATCCAATCTGTTGCGGAAATCCTTACTGACATTGGTTTGGTTTTAGGCCATGCTTTTCTCATCGCTTCAAACACTCTTAAAGGAAAACGCATTCTATTTTTGAGTGATCCTCCATAGCTGTCTTTCCTTATATTTGACTTGGGGGAAATGAAAGATGATATCAAATACCCATGCGCTGCGTGTAATTCTATCATGTCGAAGTTCGATCGATATGCCATCTTCACAGCAGAAACAAATTGATCAATTACTAACTCCATATCACTTTCATTCATTTCTTTTGGAGTTACATTTTTGGGTGACCAAGCAATGGCGGAAGCAGATAAGAGTGGCCAATTATCACTAGCAAGAGGAGCATCCATCTTCTCCCACCCAAGTTGCGTAGAACCTTTACGACCCGCATGACCAATTTGGCAGCAAATTTTTGCTTCAGTTTCTTCATGTACAAATTTTGTTAACCGAGTCCATTGTTCTTCATGTTCTGTCGTATAAAGTCCTGGACATCCTAATGTGATGCGTCCGTCTGCAGAGACACAAGTCATTTCGGTATAAACTAAACCCGCCCCACCTTTTGCTCTTTCAGCATAATGGACAAAGTGCCATTCATTTGGGCAACCATCTTTTGCTTTGTATTGTGCCATTGGAGAAACGACTATTCTATTTTTCAAAGCCATATCGCCCAATTTGAATGGGGCAAACATAGGAGATCTAACTTTTTCTTTTGGATCTTTGCCTGCATGAACCTGAAACCATTTCTCAGCACTCTCCAGCCAAGAAGGATCTCTTTCTCGGAGGTTTTCATGACTAATTCTTTGAGATCTAGTGAGTAAAGAATAGTTTAGCTGTACAGGATCTAAATCTAAATATCGTTCCACATCTTCAAACCATTCAACAGAGTTTCTCGCAGCTGATTGCAATCGGTATACTTCTATTTTGCGTTCATTTTCATATTCTGCAAATGCTGTGCCTACATTGTCCTCATTGGTTAATTTTTCAGCCAAAGAAATAGCGCTTTCTAGTGCCAGCTTTGTTCCTGAACCAATGGAAAAATGCGCTGTTGCAGACGCATCACCAAGGAGGACTAAATTTTTGTGATACCAGTTTTCACAAAGCACTCTTGGAAACCTGATCCAGGCTGATCCACGTATATGCGTAGCATTCGTCATTAACTTATTTTTGCCAAGATGGTCTTTAAAAACGTTTTCGCAAATCTTTATACTTTCATCTTGATTAAGGTTAGCAAAATCATACGCATCAAAGGTTTCTTGTGAACATTCCACAATGAAAGTTGCTGTATCATCATCAAATTGATATGCATGTGCCCACAGCCAACCTTTGTCTGTTTTTTCAAATATAAATGTAAATGCGTCATCAAACTTTTGATGAGTGCCTAGCCATACAAATTGACATGTTCGCATGTCTACATCTGGATTAAACACATTATCAAATTCATTCCGTGTTTTTGAATTCAAGCCATCGGCCGCTATTACTATATCATATTCATTCATATACTTTTGTGCTGCTTCAGCTTCAGACTCAAAATTTAAATTTATACCTAATTCGGAGGCTCGTTTTTGTAGGATAACTAATAGTTTTTTTCGCCCAATCCCACAAAATCCATGACCAGTTGACAGCATCTTTTGCCCTTGATGATGAAGTGCAATATCATCCCAGTATGCAAAATTATCCCTTATATATTTGGCACTAACGGGATCATTACTCTCAAGATTACTTAATGTTTCATCAGATAAGACAACACCCCAACCGAATGTATCATTGGCCTTATTTCGTTCTATTATTGTAATTTGTGAAGAGGGGACTCTCAATTTTAAGGATATCGCACAATATAGACCTGCTGGCCCGCCACCAATTATCGCTACGTTAGTCATTAAAACCCCATAATTAAATTAACATAGGGTTTAACCTATTCATTTTTATATTTATTACAAGCTTAAATATTTTAAGCCTAAAATAAATGTTAAGTATGAGTTACAACGGGTTCGTTGGGATTTTACGTCTATTATTGGAATATATTGTTAATTCAGTTAATGAACGATAGCCAACCGCTAAGATCACTACCATTCCTCCAATTATTGTCATTAATGTTGGTGTTTCGCTAATAAAAAGCCAAACCCAAATTGGACTTAAGGCAAATTCTAATAGCATGAAAAGTGTTAATTCAGCTGCAAAAAGGAATTTTGAAGCAAGAATGAAGGTCACATTAACACAGGTGGATAAAATACCTCCATACAAGAAACAAAGAAATAAATCTCCAAGGGGTACGTCCAAATTGCCAGGATATGCCACTAAAACCAATGCCATTATAATGAACCCAGAGATCATTAAAGCGGGTAACATCTCAATATTTCTCTTAAAACGTACTAAAATTGCATAGCTTGCGAAAAAAACTGCACATGTTACTGCCATTATATTTCCATAAAATGATCCACTATCAAGGGAATCCATGATCATAATAAATATTCCCAGTGCAGCAAAAATCATTGTATATATTGTCTTTTTATGAAGAGATTCTTTTAATATTAACCAGGCTAATCCAGCAGTTAAAAAAGGTATTACGCTTAAAGTAAAAGTGGTGGCAGCTACTGTGGTGTTTGTTATTGCTTGCAAAAAGCTTATTCCTGCCAATGCTAATAAAAGGCCAGCCACTAAGCCAAATATTCCAACTTCTTTTATTTTTGTAAATGAAGATCTACGGTGCCGAAAAAGAAGGATTGTAAAAGTACCAAGAATAAAAAATATCGAACGATAAAAGTTTATCTGAAATGCGTCTGCTTCTTGAATTAATCTTATAACTAAGGCACCAAAGCTTATACTAATAGACCCTATAATCATGAGGACAATAGCTCTGCTTCTGCCTGAATAATCTATTGGTGCAACTTCAACTTGCATCGCAAACCTTAAGGGTTGGAGTTAATGTATAATTATATTTTAAAAGTTTATTGATCTTTTTTTTTCAGGATACAAGATGAATTTAATTTAAAGTTTTAATTTAAAAATTCTCGACCCATGGCCTTAGCTCAGTTTCCCAGGCCCATGCACTTTTGTGCTGGTTGTGAAATTGAAGATATGTCTCAGCGATAGCATCTGGATCCAACATATTGTCCTCACCATTTCCCACACGTTCTAATCGGTTATTCGATCGAATGCCGCCATCTATAACAAAATGTGCAATATGTATATTTTTAGGGTGAAGTTCACGAGCCAATGATTGGGCTAATCCTCTTAATGCAAATTTTCCCATGGCAAAAACTGATGAGTTCGCATAGCCTTTTACACCTGCAGAAGCTCCGGTAAAAAATATGCTTCCACTTCCTTTTATTAACATCCGTTGGGTTGCTTGTTGGGCCACTAGAAATGCTCCAAAACTAGTGATTTCTAATGCTTTTTTAGTTGCCTGAGGATCTAGTTCTTGAATTGGCCCTCTAATTCGAGCGGAGGGATTATAAACCACGAGGTCAGGCGTCCCCATCTCCTTATCAATTGCTGAAAACAATTTTCTGACACTGTCTATATCACTTGCGTCACAAGGGTGAAGTGATGCATTGGTTTCCTCAGATAAACTTTCCAATTTTTCGATATTTCGTGCAGCCAAAGCAACTTTCATGCCTTGGCTTTTGCAGAGGCGTGATAATGATGCACTTAGTCCAGGCCCCGCTCCAATAATTAATGCAGTTTTTTTCATAATATTTTCCTAATTCCATAATTAATAAAATTGTTTAATTTTAGAAAATAACTTTCAAACTAAACAAAAAGAAAATCGATTACAGTGACCATTAGGCAAAATATAAATATTATCAAGCCGAGTATTAACAACATAGGCTGTAACTTCTTCTCGTTAAAAAGACGTTCAATATGTGGCCAAATATATTTTTTTATCATTATATAACTTCAACTAAAATTTAGAACATTTATATTAATTAATAATAGCATAAAAAAAATAACAGCCAATCAAAATAAATTATGAGTAGTTCAGATTATGCAAACAGTGTAATAATTTCGCAGATTTACCTTTGGTTTACTTTTAAGCGTTTGCAGAAACGTAATACACAGTTGCTTTTAGGCTTGTGCCATTGGCATCTGTTCTTTTCATTAGTTCAGCTTCTAATTCCTGATCAATTTTTTCATGGATTTGAATGTCAAAAGAAGCCTCTTTTTTCATTCGAGCCGCTAAACCCATTTTATTAAAAAATCTAACTTGTTCTTTTACTGGATCAAAGCTTAACATTTCTGTTTTAACTGTTTTTATTTTTATATTTTTAAATTCTGATGATTGTAAAATTTTTAATAAATAAGGTTTATTACTGAACGCAAGTGGACCTGGTGCCTTTGAAGGATTTGGAAGGGGTTTATTTAAATATTTTAAAACAATTTTTAAAGGTAGTATAAAGAATTCATTTTCTTCTAGTGCTGACCAACAGACAAAATTTAGTTTTCCGTTTGGTTTTAAAGATTGGTGCATGTTGGTAAATGCAGCAATAGGATTTTCAAAGAACATTACGCCAAAACGGGATACAATTTGATCATAAAATGATTTCTTGAATTCAATTGGTAAATGCAGCAATAGGATTTTCAAAGAACATTACGCCAAAACGGGATACAATTTGATCATAAAATGATTTCTTGAATTCAAATGACTGGGCATCGGCATTTGTGAACCTAATATTCTCTATCGTTCCATATTTGGTCTGAGCTAGTTCTAAGAGTGGCTTGGATATATCTACGCCTTCTACAGATCCGGTTGAGCCAACTTGGTCCGACAGTAATTTGGAAGTTTTCCCTGATCCACAACCTACATCTAAAACGTGTTTGTTTCCTAAAGTTTCAAATTCTTTAAATAAAAGCGCGGTTATGACGTCAAGATGCGCATCCATTTTTAAGTCGTTGTTTGCCCAAGCTTGACCTGTCTTGCTGTTCCAATTCGCACCTTGTTCTTGGTTTTGACCATAATTATTGGCAACATCATTCATGGAAATTTTTTTATCTATCTCTTAAATAAAATTTAAAATTAAGGTTTCAGTGCAAACATTGGCTTTAGTTTAGTTGCTCGTTCACATTTTGGCACACCAGTTTCTGTATAACCAATAATGCAAGACCAAAGTTGCCGTCTGTAAACAACTGTGAACTCATAGCTTACGCGGCCTTGGATTATGTTACTACTTTGTCCGACAAGTTGCTCTGCATGTTCGTAAGTTTTATAATTAATGAAATCTCCAGCGCCTTGTCTTTCAATTGAGAATTCCTCACCAATTGAAAAAGCTGTACTAAATAAAAATAAGAAAGCGGCTAATGTAAATTTTTTCATGTATAATCCTCGTAAATAAAACTTAACCATTTGAGATTAAATCTGCAAGTTTGATATTTACATTGTACGAAATTACCTATCGTGATCAGTTAAATTTTGTACTGTTTTTGACTTATTCGGGAGTTTCATAATCTCCGCGATGAGGTCTTAGATTTAATAAACCGTAGTTTTCTGGAAATTTTGTTGTTGTTGCCCATAAATGGTCACCGTAATAAAATGGTTTAAATTTTTTTGCATTTTGAATAGGTAACGGTGTTATTATAGTATTAGGACGAGGTTCAAAAAAGAAGGGTACTGAATGTCTAGTTTCGCCTTGACTTAAAACTCTATGCTGTGTTGCCTTGATTTTTCCACCAGTCCATAATTCTAGTAGTCCACCAAAATTGATTGAAAAACTATCTTCAATTATTGGTACATCAATCCAGTTTTGCTCACTTGTTGATGCTTGTAATCCCCCGACTCCGCATTGAGCCAGCACTGTCAATAGTCCACTGTCGACGTGAGATCTTGCGGTTTGTTCGTATTTTTTCCCATTATAGTGAGTATACCGATCAGGAACATCGTCTTTGCTTTCTAACTCTGAAGTTCGTTTTGGATAATGGAGTAGCCGTAAAGTTGATATTCCATCTTCAAAAGCATCACGGAAGATGTTTTTATTGATTTTTAAACTTCTTGATAAAGAATCTAAAATATAAATACCAATTTCCTCCATGCCCAAATAATAATTGCCAGTTATTTTTTTCCAGTGTTTAGGCAAATCACAGTCGTCAGGTATTGGTGTTGGTTCGTAGAGAATGTCATCATCCCTATTTTCCGGTAATTTTCGTATTATATCGGGGCCGATTTCAAAGCCTTCTCTGTTACGTGCTTTACTTGATGATAAAGGAAACCAGCCACGGTACTTATGAGCATTTTCAGAAGCAAAATTCTTTTTCCAGAAAGGTCTTTGTTTTTCTTCAGATAAATTAAATATCTTTAACATTATATCTCGTTCTGTTTGGTTCACTTTTAAGCTTTTGGGATGACCCATCACAACCATAAATCCAACTTCAAAAGCAGCACTCGCAATTTGTTGATCTATTTTTTTCTTTTGTGACTCATTATCTGTAAATAATAAGCTTATATCTATGATGGGGATTTTTGTCATAAGTTTTACTTTTTAGCGTTTCTATGCGGCTTTATGGTATTAAATTATTCATTCTATTATTGAATAGGTTTTGAAAAACCTGCAAGTTCAATTATTGTTAAATTTTGAAGGGAATTATAATGCCGTCTAAAGTTGAAATATACGATAGTATTAAATCACCATTCGTTACAGATATCAAAAAAGTATTACCTGAATGGATTGATTATAATGGTCATATGAATGTTGCATATTACACATTGGCATTCGATGAAGCATTAGATGATTTCTTGAATGAAATTGGCATTGGAGAGTCGTACGTAAAAAGCTCTCAAAATGGACCTTATGCCTTGCAAGCAAATTATCATTATTTAAATGAGTTGTTAGAAGGTGAGCAATTTAGGGTACGTATATATTTAGTTGATGTGAGTGATAAGTGTTTTCATTCAGCAATGGAAATATTTAATGAAAAAGATCTTTCTGTTTGTGCAGTTTGTGAGCAAATTACTATGAATGTTGACTTAAAAAGAAGAAAATCAAATAATTACCCTGATTGGGTTAGAGAGAAATTTGATATGATGCTTGGTTCTCAAAATGATGAGCAATTGCCAGCCCAGATAGGTAAGCCAATCGGTTTGCGGCACTAAGTGGTCTTAAAATCATGCGATTGTTTTAATTGTCTTTAACGCTCCATCTAAAGCTTCACCTTGTTCATCTAGCAGTGCGGCTTCACGTAAGCGTTCAATCCATTGGGCTGCATCTTCTCTCCCTGTAACTAATTTAGCACCACTGATCACTCTATCAAATTTTGATAAACCTCTTACGTGCGTATCGGAATAGCCTTTAATTAATCTTCGACATTTTACTATTTCGACAGCCAAGTCATACTGTTCAGGCAAAAAGGACATGAATTTATTAATCCACTCCTCTCTATGTATACGTTCAACTTCGTGTCTTAATGTTTTAGTTCTGTACCCTCGTAGTCCTGCCAACAGATATAAGGTTAAGAAAGCTGGTAAACTTGTGGAACGTATCCTTCGACCCTTATTTACCATTTTGTCTAATTGTTTCATTCTTTTTGAGCTTTGTTCAAACCATTTTCCAAACGCTTTTGGGAAAAGGCCTACAACTTCTTCTGCCCTTGGGTGGAAGTATTCTGTAATTTTTAATCGATTATCTTTTGTAACGCCCATCTCTTTTTGTATGCGAGCAGTCCGCTTTGAACGGGTTTTTAAATCAGCCACCCTTATTATGTCATCATAAGCCATTGCATTGGCAATGTGCTTTGCGGATTGAATTGAAAGAGAGTAACTTTTGTTTGCAGAATCTTGAGAAATAATTTCTTTTAATACTTTGATATATTCTCTTCCATATTTAGTATTTTGAAAATCTACTACTTTCTTTAATCCTAAGTTGGCCATTTTTTGAATTTCTTTTGGCATGAGGGCTATTTCACTAATAAGATCCTTCCACTCGCGCATTAAACGTTCAGGCCCCACTATTTTAAGTTCTTCTTCATCTCCACCTTTATTGATTGGTTTTTTTAGGGGTGGGTTCTTTACAGCTTTAATTGCATCGTTAAAAGCGCAAAGGCTAGCCTCAACTCCTTTACCTGATGACCGTATAGATTCCTCGAAAGCTTCATGAGGGAAGGGAAGAGCCTCTGATGCAGCCAAAGCACCAAAAAGACTCGCCGAAACAACTGATTTTGCATTGATAGCAATTTCTTCCATGTCCAGTAAAATTAGTTTTTTTGCAGCAATTTCAGCTGCTGCAAAAACTTCCGATGAAGCAGCTATTCCATCGCCAGGTACAGTTTTTTCAGAAACAGCAAGAGCTCTATGTGTTGAGCCGATTAGCGTTGTCCTATCTGGGGTGACAAATCCTCTCATTATTGCCCGTCCAACTTCCATCATTTCGGACGCAATTAAAATATCCACATCACCAGCCGCTGGTGCAAGTGAAAAGACTGGAAGTCTATCGCTCATTGGGGCCATTTCAATATAATATATTGTTGCTCCAGTTCTTTGGGCAACTCCAGCGACAGATGTTGCTTGACATGCATAACCCTGAGCGCGACATAATTTATCTATCCAGTTAGCAAGCACACCACCGCCTTGACCTCCAACAGCCATTACTGCGAGTTTTAAAATTTGGTCAACGCGTGGATCAGTTTTTGTAGCGGTTAATTCTTTTTTGATCAGGTTCAACTTATGCTCCAATAAAGTTCAGGCGTTTTTTCTGTCTACGCATTTGAAAAAATTTAATAATAGATTTTTGGAATTGTGATAATATATTTTCTATATTTGTTGGATTGTGAACAACGTCTGCTTGAAAAAAAGAGGGGCAAAGGATGGCTGCATCGGCAACCTCCCCACAATTTCCACAACCAACACAACTTTGATCTATACTAGCAATCGGGTCATCTCTAAGAGGATCATCTAATTTCTTTAGGGAAAGAGATGGGCACCCTGATAATCTGATACAAGCATGATCACCGGTGCAAATATCTTCATCTACACCAAAACGTGGAATCTCGGTTCTAACCCCATTACTTATATTGTTATTTCTAATTGGCTTTTCACGCCTTTGTTTATTTAGCATGCATTCTGAAGAAGCGACTATAACTTTTGGCCCATCATATTCGGTGGTTAAGGCTTCCTTTAGCACTTCTTTCATTTTTTTCACGTCGTAGGTTCTATCAATTTGTCTAACCCATTCAACGCCAACACCCTTTAAAGCTTTTGAAATAGGATTTTGAGTTGATTTTGTATCGTTATCTGCTCGAGATGACATGACATCTTGACCGCCGGTGGCCGCAGAGTAATAGTTATCTACAATTAGTGCGACGCTGTCCGATTTGTTGAATACCATATTTCCAATCGAAGATGACAAGCCATTATGCCAAAATCCGCCATCACCAAGTATTGAAATAGCTCTTTTTTCGCCGCCACCATCAAATGCTGCATTTGAAGCAGGTCCAAGACCATAACCCATTGTTGAGCCTCCAATTTCGAATGGGGGCAGGGTAGCAAATAAATGGCATCCAATATCACCAGTAATTTGATGTTTGCCTAGATCTTGCTCAATAAGTTTCATGGCAGCAAAAATTGGTCTTTCTGGACAACCTGTGCAAAAACTAGGAGGCCGAATTGGCACTGTTTCTGATAAATCAGGTATTTGAGTAGGGGTTACATTTGGGGATCGAACTTGACCAGGTAGAATATCTGGCATTGTTGCTTTGATAAAACTTGTTAGACTTTCCAGCATTATTTGGCCTGTATATTCACC
>Ga0209816_1000886_pt1 | contig 22805 bp, 22 predicted proteins | sample CoawatmetaG01DNA_FD_187509 | JGI IMG/M metagenome (GOLD analysis project Ga0209816, IMG submission 187509) | Marine microbial communities from the West Antarctic Peninsula - Coastal water metaG017-DNA (SPAdes) (version 2) | ecosystem: Environmental > Aquatic > Marine > Coastal ...
GAGTTATACATGAGCAATAAAAAACTTTGTAAAAATAGAAGCTGTAATATAGAGTTTGATATTGAATTTTTAGCAAAAAACACAAAAGATTCAACATTTCGCAAATGTAAGGAATATGCCAAAACAAAGTTTGCGGAAAGGCTTTTTTGCTCAAAAAAATGTCAAGTAAAAGAGCTGGGACTTACAAAGCTTAATGAGTCTATGCGTAAATGGGACAAAGCAGATACTATTTGTGTTATTTGCCAAAAAGAAAAGCCTTTAAAATATTCAAAATGCAAAACAAAAATAAGATGGACAGATAGTTATAAGGCTCAAACCTGTGGAAATAAAATTTGTGATTATTTAAGATTTGTAAGCAAAGATGACGACTTTGGCTATAAACATAATGAAGTAAATTTATTGTATAAAAAGTTGCAAAATAATTTTGAATTTGAAAAATTTAAAAACATTAGATTAAAACTAGCAAATATAAGATGTAGAAAAAGGGCAAAAGAATTTGGTTTTAATTTAACAATAAAATATCTTTTTAATATATTTCCAAATGACATGATGTGTCCTGTTTATAATGTGCCAATGTTATTTGAATCGAATTTTAGTAATGCTTTTAAAGCATCAGTTGATAGGAAGGATTCTAGTAAAGGTTATATAAAGGGTAATATTATTTGGGTATCTAACAAAGCAAATATATATAAAAATGCAATGGATTTTTATGATGTAAAAAAAATATATCAATTTATGACTAAACTAAATCTTGAAAATAAATACCCAGAATTATTAGATTTAAAACCAATAGTTGTTTTATTAGATTAGATTTTATAACTATCAAACCTGAGAGAATAATATGAATGGAAAAGGGAGTAAACCAAGACCAATGGATATAGATAAAGAAGAATTCAACAAACAATTTGACGCCATATTTGGCAAGAAAAAAGGAGACAAAAAGGATGCCAATAAAGCTAAGACCAAGCGTAAAGACGCTGAATAGAACAACTAACAAATATGTAACAGAACACCACTATCTAAAGTCTATGAGTGTTAATGCGTTAAATGAATATATTGATGCAACTAACAGCAAGCCCAAGATAGTCCAGAAGTGTAGGAATGAATTAACTAGGAGAAACAAATGAATGATCCAGTAAACAAACCACCGCATTACAATAAAGGTGGCGTTGAATGTATTGACTACATCAAACAACAATTAGGCAGCAGAGGATTTCAGGCATATCTGGAAGGCAATGCTATTAAGTATATGCACCGCCATAAATATAAAGGCGAAAACATACAAGACCTTGAGAAGTCCATTTGGTATAGTCATAAGTTGATAGAACACATTGAAAATTTATAAACATCAAACATGAAAATTAATAAAGACAGACTAAAAGAAAAGATTAAACAGGGTAAGAGTTCCAGAGTTGTAGCAATGCAGTTTGGTGTTAGCCCTTCAACAATTAGGCGTAAGGCTGCTGAGATAGGCATGAAGTTTAATTGTAAAACAACGTGGGGTAAGTAATGACTGTAACAATACAAATCAAATCTAATCAAAAGGAATTGCAAAAAAAGATGGGATTGTTTAAGCGCAAACATCTACCGCAAGCAACAGCAGATGCTATAAACAATATAGGGGTTAAGGTTGTTAATGCTGAGAGGTCACAAATACAAAAGAGATTAGATAGACCAACACCATTCACCATTAAGTCAGTTGATATGCCAACTAAGTTCAGGGCTAAGCGTAATGACTTAGCAGCGTTAGTATTAATAAAACCTATTGCTCAGAAATATCTGAAGTATGTATTTCAAGGCGGTATTGAAAGAGCTGCTAAGTCAAAAATATTTGCACCAGTTACATCTGCTGGAGGTGAAAGAACTAACAAGTATGGTAATTTGATGGGACTCAAAGGCAACAAATTAGATGGAAGAAAAGATTTATTTGTTAAGCAAAATGCGCTGTATAAAAGAGAGGGAGACAATGGCTTGAAGCTGTTGGCAGTTGCAAAAAATTATATTAAACATACCAAGTTATTAGACTTCTGGAAGATAGGCTTTGGAGTTATCAAGAAAAATTATGACAAAGAATTAAGCAAGCAGATTAACAAGGCAATGAAAAGATGATAACTATTTATAAAGCCTGTACCTACAACGTTTGTAGCTTATGTTAAACCTATATAAAAACACTAGGTTCTTCTACAGCCCTAAAAGGCTCGAAGGTTGCGATTTTGTTATTTTTTTAGATACAGCCAAACTGAATCAAACTTATTTGGATGCTTATGGCTACTCAAGTTGAATTGGCTGAGCATTTGGGAATGTCCCCCCAAAGTGTTTCAGAATTAGTTAAAAAGGGCGTTTTTAGTATCAAACGCGGTAGATCACCGGTAGATATAGATGTTTGTAGAATTGAGTATATAAACCACCTGAGAAAAAGCGGATCGCACTTTAAAAAGTCCGGCTCAAGTGGTGACATGGTAGAAGAATCAACAAGGCTTAAAAAGTTTCAAGCCGATAAAGCAGAGCTAGAGGTGAATCAATTGGAAGGAAATTTAATACCAGCAGAATTAGTCAGAACTACTTGGGGTGATTTTGTTGGAAACGCAAAGGCTAAGTTGCTAAACATACCAACTAACCTAGCACACCAAGTATTAGCAGCCCAAGACTTTAACGAAGCTGAGCAATTAATTAAAAATAACATACATGAAGTATTAGAGGAGCTATCTCAAGATGGACTACCAAGAGAATATTCAGAAAGTTCTGAGCCAAGTGCAGAGCCTATGGAAACCACCAACAAATCTTAAAATATCAGAATGGGCTGATACCTATAGATTTCTATCACCAGAATCATCTGCAATAAGCGGAAGGTATAGAACAGACTATGCGCCATATCAAAAAGAAATTATGGATGTGTTTAATGATCCAAACATAGAACGAATTATTTGGATGAAGTCTGCACAGGTTGGCGCAACTGAGATATTAAACAATGTAGTTGGTTATTACATACATCAACAACCAAGCCCAATTTTAATAATGCAGCCTTCTCTGGCTATGGCGCAGGCTTATAGTAAAGAAAAGCTATCAAACATGATAAGAGATACGCCAGTTTTGAGAGATAGAATAAATGATCCTAAGTCCAAAGATAGTTCTAATACTGTTTTATCTAAAAAATTTACAGGCGGAACAACACTTAATATTACAGGCAGTAATAGTGCAGCTTCATTAGCCAGCAGAAGTGTGCGTATACTCTGTATTGATGAAGTAGACAGAATGGAAAAATCAGTAGGGGCAGAGGGTGATCCAGTTCTTTTAGCGTCAAAGAGAACCCAGACTTTTTATAACCGCAAAATATATCTTTGCAGCACACCTACAGTTAAAGGCTTATCAAGAATAGAAACAGCCTTTGAAGAATCAGATATGCGTTATTACTATGTACCATGCCCAGAGTGCAATCATAAACAAACCTTAAAATGGTCAAATGTTGTATGGGAGGATAATAAACCAGAAACAGCAATTTACACTTGCGAAAATGGATGTGTTATTGATGAGTCCAAAAAATATTGGATGCTTAAAAATGGAGAATGGAAGGCAACAAGGGAAACAAAGAAAATTGCTGGATTCCATTTAAGTGAGCTTTACTCTGTTTTTAGTTCTTGGGGTGATATGGCTGAAAACTTCTTAGAAGCCAAGAAGCAACCAGAGATGCTTAAAACATTTATTAACACATCTTTAGGAGAGACGTGGCAACCTGAACCAGAAGAAGCAATAGCGCCAGAAGGGTTAATGGCTAAAAGAGAGGGCTATGATGCAAATACAATACCTGATGAAGCCCTTATATTAACGTGTGGGGTAGATATCCAGAAAAATCGTGCTGAGTGTCAGGTGGTAGCTTTTTCCCATAATTACGAAATGTGGGTCGTTGAGTACAAGGTTATCTATGGAAGTACAGGCGAGCCTAATGTGTGGAATGATTTAGACGCATACTTATCATCAACCTTTAAAACGCTATCTGGCAGAATGATGAAAATAGCTTGTACTACTATTGATTCAGGGTTTCAAACTCAAATGGTTTATGCCTTTACTAGAAATAAAAAAGGAAGAAGAATATTTGCTATTAAAGGTCAATCACAAAGCGGAAAGACTGTTGTTGGAAAGCCTAGCAAAGTTGGTAAGGAGGACAATACGCTTTATCCGGTTGGCTCTGATACAGCTAAAGAAGTTATTTATTCAAGGCTTGCTTCAGAATATGGCTACTCAACCTTGCATTTTCCTTCAACAGTAGATGAAGAATATTTTAAAATGCTAACTGCTGAGCAGAGATTTGTTAAATTTGTAAAAGGTAGAAAGACTTTATTTTGGAAACAGATTAGAGAGCGCAATGAAAGTCTTGACACGATTTGTTATTCACTTGCAGCAGCTTACATATTGAACCCTAACTGGGATGCTATAGAGGAGAGATTGCTTACAGGTCAAAGCCAAACAATACCAGTTGATGAAAATAGTCCATTGATTAGGCAGAGACCTAGCCGGAACACTAACTTTGCTAACAGTTGGAAAGATTTATAATTATCATACCCAAAGTATTGACTTTTAAATTTTGGCTCATAACTTAAATATTAGATATATCTTTTAACATTTGAGGTTTTTCTTTGAGCAACGCGTTTAATTCTGCAAATTACCCTAATGAAGTTGAACCCTTTTTACAAAAGGGCGATTATTGGGCATGGAAAAGAACTGATCTTTCCAATGATTACCCAGTATCTTTATATTCTTTAAAATACAAATTTCATTTAATTAGTGGCTCTACTGCTGCTTCATTTATTGTTAATGCAACTGAGTCTAATAATGAATATTTATTTGCATTAGCAAGCACTTCTTCACAAACAGCAGGAGATTACAAATGGACAGCCATTGTTACTAATGCTGCTTCAGTTTCAGCTATTGTTAATGAAGGATATGTAACTATCGTTGATGATGGTCTTAGGTCGCATGTAAAGATTGTTTTAGATTCTATAGAAGCAGTTGTTGAAGGACGTGCAAACATGGATCAGTCAAGTATGAGCATTGCAGGCAGATCGCTTTCCAGAATGTCTATAGACGAGCTTTTAACATTTAGAGACAGATATAAAGTTGAATGGCTAAAGGAAGTAAAGCTGGCAAGGGTTAAAAATGGCAATCCTTCTGGTAACACTATTGGGGTGCAGTTCTAATGGCATGGTATAACAATATTTTAAGAAGAAGAAAGCAAGAAAAAACAATCAGCTTAAAACAACGAACCTTTCAGGGCGCTAATACAGGGCGTTTATTTGCAGACTTTTCATCTACTTCAGCAAGTGCTGATTCAGATATTCAACCTAATATAAGAATATTAAGAGCAAGAGCCAGAGAGCTGGCTAGAAATGACTCATACGTTTCAAGATATTTAAACTTAATGATTTCAAACGTGGTTGGAAAGTCAGGAATTAGAATAAGCTCTAAAGCTAGAGATGATAATGGCACTTTAGACATGAACGCCAATAAGCAAATTGAAACAGCATTTAAACAATGGTGTAAAAAAGGCGTTTGCGTTTCTAATGGCAGAATGAGTTTTTTGGATGCTCAAAAACTATTTGTAGAAACTCTTTATAGGGATGGCGAAGTATTAATACAGCACATCCAAACAAATACAAACAAATTTGGTTACATGATCCGCTTCTATGAAGCAGACCATTTGGACGAAGAATATAATGACACCGCTTCTAATGGCAACAAGATAAAAATGGGCGTAGAAGTCAATGACTTTGATAAACCTGTTGCATATTATTTATTTAAAGATCATCCATACGACACTTTATATTCAAACGTAAGAAAACATATTAGAGTACCGGCAGATGAACTGTTACATATTTTCTTATGTAATAGACCAGAGCAGACTAGGGGCGTATCACCTATATCAACAGCAATGGCTAATATAAAAATGTTAGGCGGATATTTGGAAGCCGAGGTCGTTGCAGCAAGAGTTGGTTCAAGTAAGATGGGGTTCTTTACTAGCCCAGATGGTAACAGTTATGTTGGTGATGGTGAGGAAGGCGGATATGCTCCAGTTATGAACGCCACCCCCGGAACGTTTGAACAACTACCAGCAGGCATGGACTTTAAAAGCTTTGATCCCAATCACCCTTCAAGTGCATTTGAATCTTTTACTAAATCAGTTTTAAGATCAATATCCTCTGGTTTAAATATTTCTTACCATTCTTTATCTAATGATTTATCAAGCGTAAATTATTCTTCAATCCGACAGGGAGCTTTGGAGGACAGAGCAGCCTACCAAATATCACAACAACTAATGATAGATCACATGGTAGAGCCAATATTTAAAAAATGGCTTGAAATGTCTATATCAACCGGAGCAATTAACTTGCCCATAGCTAAATTTGATAAATTCTTTGATGCAACTAATTACATTGCTAGAGAATGGTCTTGGATTGACCCTCTTAAAGAAATACAGGCTTCAGTTGTAGGCTTACAAAATGGCATTACTACATATTCTGATATTGCAGCTTCTCAGGGCAGGGATGCAGAAGAACTAATGGAAATGCACCAAAAAGAAAAAGAACTTATGGCTCAGTATGGAGTTACTAGTGCTTATCAACCTTTCGGCAATAAAGCACCAGTTCCAGCCGAGATAGAAGGTGAAGATGATGAAAGTTAGGGCGTATGGGAAACAATTACCTAATTGTGGGGTTACTCAATTAACTGGTGGGAGAGGGTAACACTTATGCCAAATGATTTAATAACAACTAGCGAGGAAAATGAAATGGATGATATTAATATTGAAAACACCATTTCTGAAACTGATGAAGTTGAAACAACTGAAATAGATGAAGTGCAAACTGAATCTGAAGAAGTCGTAGAAACTGAACCAGAAGAAATGGCTGTTGAAGTTGAAGGTGATGAAGATAGGTCTAGTTCTAGTGAGATTGCTTACAGAACAATGGATTTGTCCAGAGCTTCTTATATAGATGAAGAAAAGCGAACTGTAAGGGTTGGAGTCAGCTCAGAACAAGGCGTGGAACGTTCATTTGGATTAGAGGTTTTAGATCACAGCAGACAATCTATAGATATGGATTTTATGGAATCTGGAAGAAGTCCTTTATTGCTTGAACATGATATGTCTCAAGTTATAGGCAAGGTGGAAAGTTTTGAAATTGATGAAACAGCAAAAAGGACAACTGCTGTACTTCGCTTTGGGAGAAGTGAACTAGCTTCAGAAATATTCAATGATATCGTCGATGGAATAAGACAGAACATTTCGGTCGGCTATAGAATTAATAAAATGGAACGTATGACAGACGAAAAAAATGGTGAGCATTATAGGGCTATGAGCTGGACTCCAATGGAGGTTAGCAGCGTGGCAATTGGTGCGGATAATTCATTTCAAGTAGGCGTTGGACGTTCTAAAGATAAAAAAGAATTAAATTTTAAGGAAATTAAAATGGAAACAGAAAATAAAATAGATACAAACGCTATCAGAAGTGAAGCGACTGAATCTGCTAAAGCAGAAATGCAAAAAAATGTGAGAGAAATTCAAGCATTAGGTAAGCACCACAACCAAAGAGATTTGGCTGATAGTGCTATTCAAAGTGGACAAACTGTTGAACAGTTTAGAGGATCATTATTAGACACAATTTCTAATGATAAGCCTTTAGAAGTTGCGCCAGCGGTTCTAGGTCTAAACGAGAATGAAAGAAGTGAATACTCTTTAATCAAAGCAATCAACGCTAGTTCTACTGGTGATTGGTCTAAAGCTGGTTATGAAAGAGAGCTTTCAGAAGAAATTGCTCAAAGAACTGGTAGAGAAGCTAGAGGTTTTTACATGCCTTCAGATCTTAACTGGGGACAAAGAGACCAAAAAGTTACACCAAATAGTGCCGGTGGATTTTTAGTTGGTACAGATCATCTTGCAGACCAGTTTATTTCAGCTTTATACGCTAAATTAAGCATTGGTGAGCTTGGCGCGAGAGTTATGACAGGACTTAAAGGGAATGTTTCGATTCCTAAGTTATCAGCTCAAACAACTAATACAGCCTTCGTAGCTGAAGGGGCTGCACCAACTGAAGGCGCGGCAGTATTCGAGCAAGTGACTATGACACCAAAAACTTTGGCTTCATTTGTAGATTGTTCTAGAAAACTTATGCTTCAGTCTGATCCTTCAGTTGAAGCAGTATTAAGAAATGACATCATTTCTCAGTTTGCTAGAAAAATTGACCAAGTTGCTATTCAAGGTGGGGCTACAAATGAGCCATCTGGAATTATACCTAACGTTGCTTCTGGTAATGTTGTTGCTATGGGAACTAATGGTTTAGCTGTTACTTATGCAAAAATTGTTGAACTAATCAAAGCAGTAGACACGTCTAACGCTATGGGTGGTAATCCAGCATTTTTAACTAATCCGAAAGTTGTTGCTGCTCTTAGAACTATCTCTAAGCAAGCTGGCGGAGCTGAAGGTAACTTCATAATGGAAGCTGTTAATTCAATTCTAGGTTATGACGTATCTTCAACTACTTTAGTACCAAGCAACCTTGTAAAAGGTAACTCTGGCGCTAATTGTTCAGCTGCTATATTTGGAGATTTCTCTAACGTCATGCTTGGCTTCTGGTCTGGTGTTGATGTTGTAGTTGATACTTCTTCTCTATCTACATCTGGTGGAACACGTCTTGCGTTCTTCCAAGACTTAGACGTTGGTCTAAGACATGATGACGGATTTGGGGTTATTAAAGACATATTAGCTTAACTAGTATTGTTGTTCTGGGTGACCTTAATTGGTCACCCCTTTTTAGGAAAAAATTATGGAAATTAGAATTTTAAAAACGACACACGTTAGAGGTGTTACCAGATACGAAGGTGATGTAGTAGATGTAACTACTGCTGAAGCCAAACAATTTATTACAAGTCATTGTGCAGAGGATGTAAGCCACAAAGACAAACCTTTAGATAATAAATCAGTTAAATCTCCAAAAAAGAGATCAGATAAGTAGTCATGCCTTTAGAAAGTAGCAGAGATTTTAATAGTTATGTAAACCCCCAGATTGGAGGGGTAACTGCTACCTTTTTTGAAGTCCAGAACTCTTTGTGGGATCAAAGATTAGGTTTGATTGATACTTGGTTTGATATTGACTCTGGAAACTCTACTAATATTAATATTATTATTGACCAAGATTATTTCTCCATTGAAGGCAGATCAATTGCAGTTGAAGGCTATCAACCGAAAGCTTTTGTAAAGGCTTCAGACGTTCCTTATATATCTATTGATGATAAGTTAACAGTCAACGCAATCACTACAAACAATGGCTCTACATTAACCCCAGCTACAGATTTTGTGGTTGTTAATGCTCAGCCTGATAATGTTGGAATGGTTGAGCTTGTTCTGGCAATTCAATAATCATGTCTCAATATTTAATGGAAACTGAATCAGATATGGCGTCATATTTAGATATAAATTTTGGGCATGGTGTGCAGGCGATTTATACCAATAGCGGAAACGCACAAACAACTATAAACATTATTTTAAATAATGAATATGTCGAGCAAGACGGATTGGAAGTTTCTATAGAAGCAACTAAGCCGGTTGCATATTGCAGATCAATAGACGTGCCGAGTATTGCGCATGGAAACACCTTACAAGTTTCAGCTATTAAAGATGTTGAGGGCAATATTTTAAGTCCAGCAGCTAATTTTACTGTTGTAAATATACAAAGTGACAGAACTGGCTTTAGTGCTTTGGAGCTTCAGAAAATCTAATGGCAAAGCATGTAAGAACTCAAATAAGAGAGCAAATAGCAACTACTCTTAATAATTTAACAACTACTGGGAATAGAGTTTATGAATCAAGGGTTTATCCATTAGCTACAGGCGGAACGCCGGCTTTATTGGTTTACACCAAGTCAGAGGACTCAATGCCAGAGGTTATAGGAACTAACAGATTATCAAGCAGAAATTTAACTGTTGCTGTTGAAATTTACGTTAAAGCTACTAGTAATTTTGATGACACTATAGACACATCAGCCAAAGAGGTAGAAATAGCAATTGCAGCAGACCCTACTTTAAATGGATTGGCTAAAGATTGTTATCTGGAATCAACTGAGATTGATTTTAATGCAGAAGGTGAAACGCCTTTGGCATACGCAACATTGAATTTTTTAACTAACTATTACGTCAAAGAGCAAGCTCCAGACGTTGCAGTTTAACGAGGGAATATTATGAAAATGATTAGTCCAAATGGCATAGATTCTATTGATGCACCAGAACACAAAGTGGCGTATCTAAAAGAAAAGGGTTGGAAAGAAGAAGCAGCCCCAATTAAATCTTCTTCAAAACAAAGTAAAAAAAACGAGGAATAAATTATGGCAACTCACGCAGGGAAAGAAGGTTTGGTTAAAGTTGGGAGCGCACAAATTGCTGAAGTGAAATCATACTCTATAGAAGAATCGGCAGATACGCTTGAAACTACAAAAATGGGAGATGCTGCAAGAACATATTTGCCAAGTCTAACAAGTTTTAGCGGAAGTGTAGATTGCTTCTGGGATGAGACTGATTCAAACGGACAGGTAGCATTGGCAGTAGGAGCATCAGTAACTTTAGTATTTTATCCAGAGGGCGCAGCGTCAGGTGACACTTATTATAGTGGTACAGCATTGGTAACGGGTAAAACTATTACTGGCTCATTTGATGGAATGGTTGAAGCATCTATATCAGTTCAGGGAACTGGTGCTTTAAGTACAGCAACAGTATAAGTATGAAAATAATTGATAAGGCTAAAGCCCATTTTGATGGGTTGGAAATAAAAGAGATAGAGATTCCTGAATGGAGTGATGGAGATGAAATTCTAAAGGTATATGCAAAGCCATTAACATTAGCAGAAATGTCTAAATTGCAAAGATTTGCAAAAGATGATGATGTTGCGTTGATGGCATATTGCTTAATACATAAAGCCTTAGATTCTGATGGTGAAAAAGTATTTGATCTATCAGATAAAAACGCATTAATGAACAATGTTGATAAGGACGTTTTAGCAAGGGTAGCAACTGAAATAATGTCTAGCCCAACTTATGAGCAGCAAGCAAAAAAGTAGCAGAGGATAAGGACTTATTTGCTAGGTATTATTTAGCTGAATTACTGCATTGCACAGTAGTTGAACTAGAAGAAAAGCTAACCTTATCCGAATTTACTGGATGGATGGCGTATTTAGAAGAAAAAAACAGGCAAATGAAAAATGGCAACTGATTATAAATTAAGAATTTCAGCAAAGGATAATACTAAGAAGGGATTTGCTGGCGTAGATAAGAACATTAGTAAAACTCAGGGAGCTATGAAGAAGCTGGCTGGTGCATTTGCTGGTGTTTTTGCGGTTAGAGCCATTGTTCAGTTTGGAGCTGAAACTTTAGAGGTTGCTGATAATATCGGCAAAACAGCAGATGCTATTGGGGTTACAACTGGATTCTTACAAAAATACCAATTTGCAGCCCAACAATCTGGCGTAGAGACTGAGCAGTTTAATAAAGCGCTCAAATTTTTCTCTAAGGGAGTTGGTGAAGCCACAATGGGAACTGGTTTGGCTAAGCAGGCGTTTGAGGAAATGGGGATATCCTTAAAAGACTCAAGCGGTGAAACTAAAAAGTCTGAAGCTTTATTTAAAGAATTTTTTGTTAGTCTGGATTCTATACAAGAGCCATTCAAAAGAAATGCTTTATTAGCTCAAGTCTTTGGTGCAAAGGTTGGTATAACAATGGCTAACCTAGTTAAAGGCGGTTCTGATGCCATGAATGATCTGGCTGAGTCTGCAACAGGTGTCATTACAGAAGAATCTATAAGAAAAGCGGAAGCTTTCAACGACACTATGAACAGGCTTAAAAGGCAGGTATTACTTCCATTACAAGAAGCGTTTATTAGCACTTCAACCGCTATATTAAATTTCGCAGAAACAATGGGCTTAATAAGTCCTGATTTATTTACTAAAGATTTAGGTCAACTTAATGATATGCTAATTGAACAACAGGGCATATATAAAGAAAATACAAGACTCCTTGGTGAATTTGGGAAAATTGCAGCAACGCAATACAAGCCGAGGGCAGATAATGCAGCAGCTGAAATTATATTGCTGGAAGAAGCAATAGCAAAAAGAGAAAAGCAGATAGAAATACAAAAAAAACTAAATGCTCAATTAACAAACCCAGCTCCATTAGCAGAATTTAAAAAAAATATTAAAGAAAATATAACTGTAGTTCAACAGTTTGCAAATACTGTTGAGGGTCAACTTACATCAGCTTTTAAAAATTTCTTCGACTTTGCAAATACTGAATTTTTAAACTTTAAAGAGCTTGCAACGTCTATAGCGCAAGCGGTAATAAACGAATTAATCAATGTGTTTATAGTAAAAAAATTAGTTGGCATGGCTACAACTGCTATCGGTGATATAGGTAGTGTATTTAATGGTGATTTTGGTAATGCGGTAGATGCAATGTCTGATTTTGAAGGCGGTGGATATACAGGCGGAGGAGTCAGGGCAGGTGGAATGGATGGAAAGGGTGGCTTTATGGCTATGGTTCATCCTAATGAAACTGTTATAGACCACACCAAAGGACAAAGAACAGGTGGTGCAACAGTTAATTTTAATATTAATGCAGTAGATGCAGCTGGCTTTGACCAATTACTGCAATCAAGAAAAGGATTAATAACATCAATAATAAACAACGCCATGAATAATCAAGGCAAAATGGGAGTTGTATAATGTCTGGTCTATACCCAACAACAATAGGTTTTAAATCTTTACAGTTCCAAGACAATAGACCAACGATACTTAACCAAACTTTGTCAGGTAAAAAATCTGCAAGACTGATTGGCGGACAATATTTTAGCTTTACAGTTCAAATGCCACCAATGACTCAAGAAAATGGGCAAGCATATTTTGCATTTTTACAAAAACAAAAAGGAAGTTTTGAGGATTTCACAATTGCAGCACCGCTGGACAATCTGGGGGCTGCTAAAGCAGAAACGGATATATTAGCTAATGGCGCGCAAGCTATTGGTGATGGCTCTATAGCCTTGGATGGGTTTACAGCAAATCAATCTGGAGCTTTAAAAGCTGGTGATCTTATTAAGTTTACAGGTCATACAAAAGTTTATATGGTGCAAGCAGATATAGATGCTAATTCATCTGGTCAATTAACAGTTTTAATATCGCCCAGTTTGGTAACAGCTATAGCAAACAATTCAGCAGTTGTAGTTAATAAACCACAATTTACAGTATATCTATCAAGCGGTGAGATTATATATTCTACAGATTCTTCTGGTTTTTATTCAATATCGTTTGATGTCAGAGAGTCGATCTAATGCCAAGAACCTTATCAACAGCTTTACAAGCGCAAGTTTCTGCACCTACAACTAAGACAGCATTTTTAGTAGAACTACAATTATCATCAACGATTAGATTAACTGATTGGTATTCAAACGTTACATTTAATTCTGAAGCTTATGAAGCCGGTGGAAGTTTTCTTAGTGTTGATTCAATAACTGAAACAGGTCAATTACAAGTGGATGAGATTAGCATGGGTTTTTCTAACGTAACAGATCAGGTAAGGGCATTAGTTCAAGATGGATCATTTACAGACAAAATAGTTGAAATACATTTAGCCTATTTTAATGAAAATGAATCAATAGTTGGCGCAATAAATTACTTTACTGGAAAAATCAGAAGTGTCTCTATTTCTGAAACTGTAAGCAGTTCAAATTTATCGCTAAAAGTTGCCTCTCATTGGAGTAACTGGAACTTAACGAAGGGGAGGCATTTCAGCGAGGAGAGCCAAGAGGGTTTTAGCGCAGGCGATAAAGGAATGGAGTTTGCCACACAAACTAAAAATGACGTTAGGTGGGGAAGCTAAATGGGTAATTTCTTTGCAGCAATTGGGTCTTTTATAGCAAAAGTTATTCTGAGTGATGGCTTTCAGATAGCCATGACAGTCCTAACTCTTGGCGTTGGTGTCAAAGGGTATATGCAAGCAAAAGACATGCTGGCAAAAGGGCAAGATATCATGGCTAACAAGATTGCTGCTGGTGGCAAAATTCCTGTTATATATGGAACTAGAAGGGTTGGTGCGCAAATAGTTTATATGGACACTGCTGGAAATTCATCAACTCATTTATATGTTGTTTATGCCTTATCAGTTGGTGAGTGCGAAGAAATAATGGGCAACACTATTGAACTTAGTGGTAACTCCTTAAGAGACTCTAAGCAATTTAGAAATGGTGGTTACATAGGCTCAGATAAAATATCATCCGGCTCTGGCTCATTGTGTACTGCTAATCAAAACTCAGGATCAGTTGATTTAACAGGCGGTACTTTCGGTACTAATCCGGCACTTGGCGGTTATAGGTATGTAATGAATTTACATCATGGCGCAGCTTCGCAAGCAGCAGACCCAATGCTAAGAGCTTCCATTGGTGGCAAATGGACTACAGCACATAAATTAAATGGAGTTGCTTACATTGCAGCTTCGTACATCTATGATTCTAAAGGACAGTTTCGCGGAGTCCCACAATTAACAGTACAGGTAAAGGGTAGAAAAGTATTTGATCCCAGAGATAACTCAACTGACTGGAGTTCAAACCCAGCTTTGTGCTTCCTTGATCTGATTCAAAACGACCAATATGGAAAAGGCTTAGCAACTTCCCAAATAAACATGGCTACATTTAGCGCAGCAGCTAACAAAGCTGATACTTTAGTTAATAGCCCATATTTTAACGGATCAGCAAAAGCCCTTGCATGGTCTGGCTCTAGCGGTGACAACTTTATAAAAGTTCTTGGCGGTTCAGCCAATTTAACATGGTGGCAAAATAAAGTTGGCGAGTTAATAGATATATATGACACCAATGGAAATGGGGTTATAGATGGGCTAGAAATAACAGCCTTGCAAAGGGATGAATTTTTTGATGAGAATCCTGAATACATTGTTTTTTTTGATGGAACTTTAGGTAATAATTATTCAAGCCAGTCTGGAAGCTCTTTAATAAAATCTAAAAGGTTTCATTGCAACGCTTACATTGATTGCAACAAAACAGTTATGGAAAACTCTAAAGAACTTTTATCTAACATGCGTGGGATATTTAATTATGTTGATGGGAAATATGAGTTACAAATAGAAGATACTGGATCATCAACATTTAGTATTAATGATAATCATATTATTTCTGATTCCGGCATTTCAGTTGATTACGGAAACAAAGATAAAAAAGCAAACAAGGTAGTAGTTGAGTTTTTTAATGCCAATAAAAGATATGAGATGGATACCGCTACTGTTTACCATGAAGCCACAACTGATTCTAATGATTACACTAGTGATGATGGCGGTGAAGTTCTTGAGCTAAAGGTTGAATTTCCACATACAACTTCTGCATATATAGCATATAACCATGCTAAAACGATTCTTGTCAGAAGCAGACACCAAACAGCTATACAGTTCTTAGGAACGCCAGAAATGTATAAATTAAACGTTGGAGATATTACAAATCTCACCTACGCACCGTTAGGATTTAGCGGAAAAATATTTAGAGTTGAAGCCTTACAGCTTCAGCCAAGTGGGTTAGTTGCTGTTTCAATGCTTGAATATTTTGACGTCTACACTTGGACAGTACCACCTCAAGAAGCAGTAGAAGCGTTAGCAAATGTTCCTAGTGCTTATGCTGTAAAAGCTCCAACCAGTTTAGCCTTTACAGATACAGATGATTCAAATACTGGCAGACCTTTTTTAGCATGGGCTTTACCTTCTGATTATCCTTATTATCAATGGAGGATTAACGTTAAAGATGCAGCTGGTAACCAGCAAATAAATAGAATTGTTGATGTTAATAATTGTGATCTTAACTTCTTGCCAGTAGATGCTAATTATGTTGCTAGTGTCACCGCTTTAAATACTACAGGTGTTGAATCATCCGCAGCAACATTGACCTTTACTATTGGGGATGCTCCTACAGGCACGCCAGACATAAAAGATTCAGCAATTGTTACAAATAAACTTGGAAATGGAGCTGTAACTAATGTAAAAGTTAATGACTTATCTGCTGCAAAAATAAATACAGGTGAGCTAAATTTAGGAACTGCAAATGGCATGGCTGTTAAGCAAGGGAAGTCAGGATATACCGATAATTCCACAACCGGTTTATGGTTAGGAAATGATGGAGGTACTACTAAATTAAACATAGGTTCAGCAAGTAAATATTTAAGATTTGATGGAACTAACCTATTAGTTGCCGGAGACATTTCAGCTTCTACTGGAACTATATCAACAAGCATTGCAATCGGCTCTGGTAACAATATATTTAAAGCTGATGCTAATGGTATATATCTGGGCAACGCTAGTTTTGGATCAGCCCCATTTAAAGTTGCAATGAATGGAGGTTTGGTTGCTACTAGCGCAACAATTACAGGAACGCTAACAGCTAATAATATTAATACATCAATGTTTCAATATGTTGGCGGTAATTTAATAATTAAAGATGATGCGATAACAAGAGCTAAGATTGTTGATGATGCTATTAATAATGCGCTTATTGCTACTGATGCTGTAAACCAAGACAGTATTGCAGCAAACTCAATAACAGCAGTAAAAATTGTTGCCAGAGCTATTGATGCGTCAAGAATAACAGCAGGCACTTTAACCTCTGCTTCTGGTGTATTTGGAGTTATATCTGCAAATAACATTACTACCGGAACTTTAAATGCAACCAACGTTGCAGTTACTAATTTAAATGCCAGCAATATTACGACTGGTGATTTAAATGCAAATAGAATAAAAATTGATGATGTCACTATTGATACAGATGGTAATGGAAATTTAATTATTAAAAGCGCTGGCGTTGATACAAACCAACTTGCTAATGGTGCAGTAGAAACTGCAAAAATTGGTGATGCCCAGATAACTACTGCAAAAATTGGTGATGCTCAAATAACTAATGCAAAAATAGATAATTTAAATGCTACTAAAATTACTGCTGGCTCATTAGATTCAGCAAGAATAAATGTAGATACTTTGGCTGTTAAGAAGTTTGCAAATGTAAGTTCAACAATAGTTTCGCAAACTGGCAGCAGTTTTCCATTAGAGGTTTTTGGAAGTGTATTCCAAAGAGCAAGCACTAATTTCACTACAGAAACACAATCAACAGGAACATATTTAGCTCTGGCAATTGGCAGCGTTAGAAATGGAGCAAAATACAGAGCGATATTATCTGGAGTTTATGGAGATTGTTCTGGTGGATTTCTTGAATACAGCATTAATGGATCAAACTATGTGCAAGCAGCAGGCGGTATTCAATCAATAGCATTTGGAACAGGTACTTTTAGAACTTATGTAATTGTCTATAGCGGATCAATATCTGGCATGTCCTCTAGTCAAAGCACTGTTTCATGGCGTTTAAGATGGACTGGACAACTTAGAAGCACCTATCAATCACTATATGTATTTATAGATAACACTCAGTAATATGGCAGATTTTACAATATATAAAACTAACTCTGGAATAATAGAATCTAGCGGATCAACAAATGTATCTATAGATTTTATCAATTTAGAAAATGACCAATCAATAATAGAAGGAATATATGAAGTCGAACAATATAAAATTATTGATGGTTCTGCTGTAGAGCAAACTGTAGATTTCTGGGGTGAAGTTAGATTAAAAAGAAACTTCCTATTATCTGAATCAGATTGGACACAAATGCAAGATTCAGCTTTAACAGATGTTAAAAAATTAGAATGGACAAGCTACAGGCAGTCTTTACGAGATTTGCCGGATAGCAATGCAAGTGCCTTAACAATTGACAATATAATTTTCCCTAACAAACCTGTTTGATGAATAGTAAAACAAACCATAATTCAACAGCTAGAGGATTTATAAATATCAAATCTAGGTATAAAATTAATAAAAACAGGAATTAAAAATGGCGCAACATGATTACTCACTAATTAACCAGTCTGGGGCTAACTTTAGGGCTGATCTAAATAATGCTTTAGCAGCTATAGTTTCAAATAATAGCGGTGGCTCAGAGCCTTCAACTAAATTTGCTTATGAGTTTTGGGTAGATGAAACTTCTGGCAAAATGAAACTTAGAAATTCAGCAAATAATGCATGGATCACTATGCCATTTAATATTGGTGTTAATAATTCAGTTGATATTAATGTTGGTACTGTTAATGGTCTTACTAGCTTTAGTTTTAATAGCGGTGCAACAGTAACTTCTATTTTAGATGAGGATAATTTTAATTCTAACTCAGCTACAGCACTGGCAACCCAGCAGTCAATTAAAAGCTATGTTGATAGCCAAGTAGATACAGTTGATTCATTAAGTGAGATTCTTGCTATTGGTAATTCCTCTGGTGGAACTAATATTAATTTAACAACAACCGATAGAGTCCAATTTAGAGACTCAGCTATATATGTGTTTTCTTCAACTGATGGAACTTTAGATTTAAAAGCAGATGGAGAAATTCAATTATCAGCTCCATACATTGATTTAGCTGCTGCTAATGTAAATGTAGACGGAACTATAGATGCTGTTGGCGTTGAGTTTAATACTTTATCTGGAACTGGATCAGTAACAATTACTGATATTGTTGATGAAGATAATATGGGCAGCAATAGCCCAACAAAATTAGCAACGCAACAGTCAATTAAAAGCTATGTTGATAGCCAAGTAACAGCCCAGGATTTAGATATAACTGATGGCTCTAATACAATTGGTATTGATCTGGATTCAGAAACTTTAAGTTTATTAGGCGGAACTGGCGTTAGCTCAAGTGCTTCAGGTAATGGAGTTACCTTTGCTATTGGTCAGCCAGTAGGTACTGGCAATAATGTAGTCTTTAATCAAGTAACTGCATCAGTAGTTGGCAATGCTTCAAGTGCAACTGTATTGCAAAACGCCAGAACAATATCTGGAATCAGCTTTAATGGTGGAGCAAACATTACATTAAACACCTCTACCATTACTGAGAATACTAATCTTTATTATACGCAAGCCAGATTTGATACCGCCTTTGCAGGTAAATCTACAACTAACCTAGCTGAAGGCAATAAACTATTTTTTACTAATGAAAGGGTGGACGATAGGGTTGCAGCATTAATCCAAAATGGAACTGGCATTAGCTGGTCTTATAATGATGGCTCTGGAACTTTAACGCCAACAATAACATTATCCCCATTTAACACCGGTCAGCTTTCTGAAAGTGGTAATCTTTACTACACTGCTGCTAGAGCTAACTCTGCAATTGATTCTAGAGTTAATAAATCTTTTGTTGATAGTCTTGGTATTGCAGCAACTACAGCAGTTACTTTATTAAACGCTAGAACTATTAGTTTAAGCGGTGATGTAGTCGGCTCAGTTGCATTTAATGGCGCTGGTAATGTCAGCATATCAACTGTTATTCAAGCCAATTCAGTAGCCTTAACGACTGATACAACCGGCGATTATATTAAAACAATTACCGGAACTAATAATAAGATCACTGTATCTGGTTCTGGAACTGAAGGCAGAGATGTCACTTTAACCTTACCCAATGATGTCCAGATAGCGAATAATTTAACTGTTGCAAATAACCTCAGCGTTAATGGAACGCTTACGACTTTAAATACTACAAACCTTGCTATTGAGGATAATCTATTTGAGTTAAATGCAGGACTAACAGGAACGCCAGTTAATGACTCTGGTATGTTTATTAATCGCGGCAACCAAAACAACGCTGTATTTATTTGGGATGAATCAGCAGACAAATTTACATTAGGATTAACAACAGCTTCCGGAACTGCAACAGGTAATATATCGCTTTCAGCTTTAGGAACTTTAGTAGCAAATATAGAAGGGCAGTTAGTCGGTAATGTTACTGGGCAAGTGTCATCTATTTCAAACTTTACAACAGCAAATTTAACTGAAAATACTAATCTTTATTTTACAAACTCTAGGGCTAACTCAGCTATAGACTCTAAAGTAAATAAAGCTTTTATTGATAACTTATCAGTTGTTGCTTCTTCTGCTTCTGGAAATGCAGGAAGTGCAACTGTACTTGCTACAGCCAGAACAATAGGGGGCGTTGCTTTTAATGGATCAGCAAATATAGTCCCTACCACATTTAATGCAGGTACTTTTTCATCTACCTTAGATGTTTTAGGAGTTACTAAATTAAAAGTTGGCGGAGTTGCTAAATTAACAACTAGGGCTGCTGGTATATTAGTTGGCGGAGAGGTTGAAGCTAATACCTTGGATATAACTGGAGTTGCTTCTATTGATGGCAATACTACAATTGGCGGAACTCTTGGGGTTACAGGTGCAGCTACTTTTAATTCAAGCATAACAATACCTGATTATGTTATCCATGCTGGTGACAGCAATACTAAGTTTGGTTTTTATACTGGGGATGCTTTTGAAGTAGTTACAGGGAATGTTTCTAGGCTTAAAGTTAATAATGGCGAAGTAAATATTAATGACACTGGGATTGACATGAATTTCAGAGTTGAATCAGATGGCAACGCTAATATGCTGTTTGTAGATGGTGGTACTAATAGGGTTGGAATTGGAACAAGTAGTCCTTCTACTAAACTACATGTCAAATCTACAAGCGACAACATCGTTGCAACTCAAGTAAGCACAAACAGTGTAAATGCTTTGTTCCAAAGTATTGAAAGTGCTTCATTGGCACAAATAGGAACTACAGGATCTCATGCTTTTACATTTTTTACAGCCAATCAAGAACGAGCAAGAATTGATGCCTCAGGAAACTTGTTGGTGGGTAATACAGATTCAACTCCATACGATAGAACTTCAGGCAATGCCATATCTTTAGGTGATGGTTTAATTTCATCTGCTCAAAGTGGTGGTAATGCTGCAATATTTAATCGTATGACAAATGACGGCAGTGTTGTAGGTTTTAGAAAAGCTGGTTCAGCAGTTGGAAGTATTGGTACGCAAGGTGGTGATTTAAATATTGGAACTGCTGCTTGTGGAATTGCTTTTGTTGATGGAGTTCCAGCAATTTACCCTTGGAATACTAGTAGCAATGCAACAAGAGATGCTGCAATAGATTTAGGTGATTCAGGAGCTAGATTCAAAGACCTGTACCTTTCAGGACAAACACAAATTACAGGTGGAGCTGTATCTGCACCGAGTTATTCATTTATTGGTGATACTGATACTGGTATAAGCAGACCAACAACCAATGCACTTAATTTTGTTACTGCTGGAAGTGAAAGAGTCCGTGTTGATGCGAATGGAAAAATTCATATTAACGAATCTGTAGGTCGTGCCCAACTTAATTTATCTTTAGGAAATGTTACTGGTGTTGGACAATTTGCATCATCACAACTAAACCTATCTAACCCTACTAATGTTAATTCTATTTCACAAATAACCTTTGGATATGATGCGACTGGTAGAGATAATGCCGCGGCTTATATGGGCTATTTAAGTACAGTCGCCACAACAAATGGTAAGGGTGCTTTAGTATTTGGTACAAGAGATGACGGTAATGATACTCAGCCAACTGAGAGGATGCGTGTTACTTCTGCTGGAAACGTGGGAATTGGAACAAGTAGTCCTGCATACATTACAGAAATTGCAAAATCTCAAGCAGGTGGTGTAGGAGCAACATTATATCTACACAATACAGCAGACAATTCTGGGGTAGGTCATGCTGCTGAAATAAGATTTAATTTAAGAAACGCAGAAGCCACTACTAGAAATGCTGCTATACAAGCTATAGCTGAAGGCACTTATGGAACAAGTCCAGCTTTGACCTTTTTAACGTCATCGGGTGATAATGGCTCCGCTACAGAAAGAGTCAGAATAACAAGTGCTGGGTTTCTTGGAATTGGACTCACTAATCCTGCTAGAGCATTATCAACAAAATCTTCAAGTGTGACAGTTGGTACTTTTGAAAGCACGTCAGCCAGTGGGTCTCTTATTAGTTTTGTTGACCCAAACACGACTAATGATGTAACTGTTAGGGTGGGTTCTCAAGCAAATGCTCTAGTCCTTCAAACTGGTGGCGTTGAGCGAGTCCGTATACTAGCTGATGGAAAAACTGGAATTGGAACTGCATCTCCTGCAACATTACTACATTTAAAAGCAGCAAGTGGTGAGGCAGAGTTGAGATTAGAGGCTGCTAATAATTCAGAAGCTAGACTTAGATTTGGTGATGCAACAGATAATGATGCAGCTTATGTAGGGTATAGCAGAAGCGGTGGGTTTATGAATTTTAGTGCTTTAAATACTGATGGCGTACATATGAGAATTGCAAGTAATGGTACTACATTGTTTGGTGTTACAGCAGAGCCAAGTGGTTCAGTTGGTGGTTCAGGCTTTATCAAAGACAGTGTAGGTAGAATGAATTTAATATTGGCTACAACAAATGCAGGTAATGTTGATGTAGCAAACTTTAGAAATCCAAATGGTACTGTAGGCAAAATTAATACAAATGGTTCGTCAACAGTATATAACACATCTTCAGATGCAAGACTTAAAGATGTTACAGGCTCTGCAAGAGGCTTGGAGGTTATCAACGAACTTAACCCAGTATCTTATAACTGGAAAGTAGATGGCAAAGCTGATGAAGGTCTTATAGCACAAGAAGTGTTAGACATAGTGCCTAACGCTGTAACAGGCTCTGATGAAGAACAATATTATATGGATTACAGTAAATTAGTAGTCCACTTAGTTGCAGGAATGAAAGAACAACAAACATTAATAGAAAGCCTAACAGCAAGATTAGAGAAACTAGAGGGATAACATGGCATACACATTAGTA
>Ga0209816_1000894_pt1 | contig 22715 bp, 17 predicted proteins | sample CoawatmetaG01DNA_FD_187509 | JGI IMG/M metagenome (GOLD analysis project Ga0209816, IMG submission 187509) | Marine microbial communities from the West Antarctic Peninsula - Coastal water metaG017-DNA (SPAdes) (version 2) | ecosystem: Environmental > Aquatic > Marine > Coastal ...
CTTCTATACTAGGACTGGAATTTTCTTTGATTAATATTCTTGATGGCTCTTCGTTTTTCAAGTTTTCTAATGCCTTTTTTTGTCTTTCTAATAGTAGTTTTCCTTTAGCAGTAGAGTTTGTAGAACTATCAATACTTATTTTTTCTTTATTATTTAATAATTTTTTTCTATTCTGCTGAAGCTTTATTTTTTTCAGCTCTCTATCTTCTAAAAGCTTTGTTTTCTTATCTTCAATCTCTTTTTTCTTACTTTCTTTTGCTGCAACTATTTTCTCAATTTTTTCTTTGGCTAAATTTCTTTTGTTTTCTCTTTCTTCAATTAGCTTTTTTCTTTTCTCTTCCGTCACAATTTTTTTTGCTTCTTTAGCTTCTAAAATTTTATTTCTTTTAGCTTCAGCAATTTCCTTTTTATTTTCAATTTCAGTTTTTCGTGGATCGTCAACATCTGATTTAGAAATTATAGATTCTTTTTCTATTCTCTTTTTTTCTCTTCTAGACTCAACTTGATTCTGGTTATTAGTACGTAAAATTGTTCTTAAAATTTGTTCGCTAATATCATATCTTTTTTCTGAATAAAGCATCACGAGGTCTGCTGACTTGTCAAATATAAAATCATATTTTTTTGTTTTTGCTATTTGCTGAATAGCTAAAAATATTTGATCTTGGATAGGTTGAATTAATTGTTTTTTTTGTAGAATAAAATCTCCATTTGGGCCAAATCTATCTTGCTTGTATTGATAAATTTCTTCTTCTTCAATTTTCAAGTCTTCTTCTCTTTCTTCTATTAACTCTTTGGTTAGTAGGATTCTCTCTTTATTTAATACCTCTCTTTTGTTTTGAACACTCTTTTCTCTTTCCTCTATATCCTTTTTCCAGCCTTCTACATTAGAATTTAACTGTGCACTTATTTCTTGATATTCTGGTATGTTTTCTAGTATATACTCCGTGTCTATGTATCCTATTCTAACCCCTTTCTGTGAGTATGAAAGAATACTTTGGATTATAATAAAGCAAAATAATATGTTTTTTAAATCTTTAATGATTGTAGAGTTTATCTATTAACGTCTATTTTTTTCTAATAGTATGTTTATTTAGAAATTTTGTCCTATGATAAAGTGAGTTTCCCATCCATGTTTACCACTTTCCCCTGGAAGTGAATCAAAGCCATGTCCAAAGTCAATCCCAAGTAGTCCAAATGCTGGCATAAATAATCTAACACCAAATCCAGCTGATCTCTTTAATTCAAATGGGTTATAATCCTTGAAATCATTAAATGAGGAACCTCCCTCCATAAAAGCAAGTGCATATACTTTAGCTTGCTGTCCAAGACTAATAGGATACCTCAGTTCTAATGAGTATTTATTATAAATTGACCCTCCATCTTGGTTAGATAATGATTGGTTTGGATAACCCCTTAGGGCTATTGTCTCTCTACCATCTAAACTATATGTACCTAAGCCATCTCCACCAAGGAAAAACCTTTCAAACGGTACTATTCCTCTATCATTATTATAAGCTCCTAGGAATCCGAATTCAAATGTTGGTTTTAAAACTAATTTTTTTGTAATAGCTGTGTACCATTCACCCTTAAATTTAAATTTATAATACTCTAGCCATTGAAACTTAAGCTGGTCTATTACAGCTATTCTATCGGATGCATCTGTATTAGATGGGTCTATTGTCAAATCCTCGACTAAACCTTCTCTTTCTGTTCTTAATCCAGCATAATCTACATTATTTACTGAAGAGTATGGGAATGTGACTTTAGCAGAAAAACTAAAATTAGAACCCCCTGTTGGATATATTGGATCTGTGTAGGTATTGTTTCTGCTAAGACCAAAAGTATAAGCTAGATTCTTTGAAGATCCGTTACCGAAAGTAAATAGTCCAGTGTTATAATTATTTAAGTCATAAAATTGGAAACTTACCGCCTGAGATAGAGTAAAAAAATCATCTGGAACAGTCAATCTTTTTGCAAGTCCAACAGATAGACCGCTGATATTAAAAGATCTTGATTTATCTGCATTTCTTGTGATAGGGTTATACAAGAATTGTTTTGTTTGAGATAACTGAACATTAAACTGGACAGGTTTCTTTCCTCCTAACCAAGGTTCAGTAAATGAAAAGCTATTCATTGTATAGAATCTACTCGATTGTAATCTTAAAGCAAGCTTTTGGCCATCTCCCATTGGGACTGGTTTATATGCTTTTTTATTAAAAAGATCTTTAATTGCAAAATTATTAAATGATAAGCCTAAAGTTCCAATGAAACCACCACCACCATAACCACCTTGTAATTCTATTTGACTTGAACCGCTTTCTACTACTGAATATTGCATGTCAAGAGTTCCATCAGTAGGGTTAACATTTTTGAAGTCAGGAGAAATTTGTTGAGCATCAAAATATCCTAATTGACCTAATTCACGAAGAGTTCTCATTACATTAGCCTTGCTATACAACTGTCCAGGCCTAGTTCTTATTTCTCTATAAATAACGTGGTCATTTGTTTTTTCATTTCCAACTACTGTTATGTTGTTGAAATATGCAGCTTTACCTTCGTTTACTCTTATCTCTAAATCGATTATGTTTCCATCAGCACTAACTTCAACTGGTGTAACAGAAGAAAATAAATATCCATTATTTTGATATAAGTTAGATAAATCATCTGCATCAGGGTCAGAACCGTCAGCTATTCTTTTTTCAAGTTCAACACCATTATATGTGTCACCTTCATTAATTTTTAAAATTTGATTTAGTTGAGAGTCTGAATAAACCGTATTACCTAAATAGTTTATTTTTCCATAAGTATATTTATCCCCTTCTTCTAGCTTAATAGAAACTGTGGCAGTATTGTTTATGTTGTCATAAGTGAGAGTGTCTACTAGAACTCTAGCATCTCTATATCCATTTTCTTTATACTTATCAACTACACTAACTAAATCTTCCTTGAAATCACTTTTTATGTATTTTGATCGCTTTAACACTCTGAAAATATTTTTTTCTTTAGTGTTCTTCATTGCCTTGAGTAATATTTTAGATTTTATTTTATCATTACCGATAAAAGAAATTTCCTCAATTTTAACTTTGCTTCCTTTATTAATATCTAGAAACATATTTACTCTAGCCTTACTAATAGTGTCAATTATAGGTTCGGTTTTAATAGAAACTTTTGCATTTAAAAACCCTTTTTTTCTATAAGTGTTTTCCAAATAATTTTTTGTTGTTGTGATTAGATTTTCAGTTACTTTAACTCCATTTTGTAACTTGTTTTCTCTAATAATATCTTCTGTTTTATTTTTCTTAATTCCTGTGATAGTTAATTTTTTAAGCTCAGGAAGATCTACAAGATAGATATCTAAAAAAACTGTGTCATTTATTTTTTTTGATTCGTATACTTCTATGGAGCTAAATAAGTTTGAACCCCATAGCTTCTTAATTGCATTACTAATCTTTTGTCCTGGAATAGTTATTTTTTCTCCTTTTCCTAGTCCAGAATAAGTTACGATTGTTTGAGGGCTAAATGAGGTCTCTCCAGATACCGTAACCTCTCCGATAACATAAGTTTGTTTTTTTTCAGTTAGCTGGGGGAAAACTGACATTGAGAAAAGTAAAAATATGTATGTGAATTTTTTAAAATCTATTTTCAAAATTTTTTTTTTAAATAATTTGTTGGCTAGTTTTTCCAAACCTTCTTTCTCTGCTTTTATAATCTTCAATTGCTTTCAATAAATGCTCACTTTTAAAATCTGGCCATAGTTTATCACTAAAATATAATTCTGCATAAGCAGATTGCCATAATAAAAAGTTACTTATTCTTTTTTCACCACTTGTTCTAATCATTAGATCTACATCTGGCAAATTTCGTGTGTAAAGATGCTGATTTATTAGCGATTCATCAATTTTTTCTACGGAAATTATATTATTTTTAACTTTATCCGCGATTTCTTTAACAGAATTTATGATTTCATCTCTAGAGCCATAGCTTAATGCAAGAGTTAGTGTCATTAAATCATTGTTTTTTGTTTGATCGCAGACCTTCTCTAAAAACTTCCTTACCACAAGTGGTAATTTGGATGTATCCCCTATAGTTTTCAGCCTAATATTGTTTTTTTGAAGTTCTTTTAATTCTGTTATTAAGGAATTGTGAAGTAAACCCATTAATAATTCTATTTCAAGCTTAGGTCTTTTCCAATTTTCACTTGAAAATGCAAACAATGTTAGATTTTTAACTCCAATCTTTGCACAAGTTCTAACCATTTCCTTTGCGGATTCTCTCCCTTCTGTATGACCTTTGTCTCTTGAAAACCCCTTATTTGTTGCCCATCTTCCATTACCATCCATAATAATGGCAATGTGCTGAGGGATATTTATTTTATCTGTTTCCATATTTAATAATTACAATAGCAAGGTTTTCTTCCAAAGGTGTAAGATAAATTAATTAATGAAAAGACATACCAATCATTGTTGTTTATGTTTCCAAAATTAGTATAATTTTCATCATCTGAAACGCTTCCGTCAATATTGTCAGTAAACATAAATCTAGATCCAACTTCAGCTGAGATTATGAACTGATCTAAGATTCTGTATTTGAAACCTAATGTAAACGGAATACCATAAGAGCTTGATTTTGTTCCAAGTTTTAAAATATTATTATTTTGATAAGCTAATTTATCATATTGAGTGTAAACTAGTCCTGTAAAAATATAAGGAGTATATTTTATCCCAGGCTCGTGTAGGTTGAAATCTAAAAATGTAAATTCCATTCCCGCAGACATTTCCATTAGATTGGATTCAAATATAAAACCTCTTTCTACCCTTCTTGGGTCTTTAGAATCAAAATCATTTCCTGCTAAATGAGAGGATAAAACTGAAAATCTATAAGAATGCCTGGGGCTTCTGTTCCATTTCAATAGGAGGCCATAGGTCATTAAACCGTTGATTTTACCATCAGGATTCAAAATTTCATCAGGAGATATAAAGGTTGTGTCACCTACATCTCCTATAAAGTTACTACTACCAAAAGTTACCCCCACTTCATATATTTGACTGAAGGAAAACTGAATCGATAAAAGGAAGATGATAATTAATCTCATAATTATAAAATTATGCAAATATAAAAAATACAATTATTCTTTTCTAGATAAAGAACAGATTAGAACCTAAATTATTGTAAATTTCTTTTGTCTTTACCCCACATTAGCTTTTCTCTTAATGTAATTAAAAAGCTTTCGTTTTCTAGTTCAACCATTTTTATTTTAAAAGGAGATTTTTTTATAACTACAACATTAGTGTTACTTAATGTTGTAATTCTAGAGTCTAAGGAAATTAAAAACTCATTTTCTCTTCCATTGACCTTTAATGAAATTTCAGTATTATCAGCAATAATTAACGGTCGAGCATTTAAATTATGTGGAGCTATTGGTGTAATAACTAAATTTTCTGCTTCAGGCATTATAATCGGCCCTCCACAACTTAAAGAGTATCCCGTTGATCCAGTTGGAGTTGCTATAATTAATCCGTCAGCCCAATATGAATTTAAATATTTATCATCTAGCTTAGTTTCGATTGAAATCATTGAAGTAGTATTTTTTCTACTTACGGCTATTTCGTTTAACGCAAAATTTAATTTAGAAAGTTCATTATTTTTTTCTGAAGTAACAACCTCAATCAGAGATCTTTCAGAAATAGAATAGTTGCCAGAAATAATCTCATCAATAGCTTCTTCGATTTTATCAATTTTAATTTTAGCTAAAAAACCTAATCTACCAGAGTTTATGCCAACAATAGGAATAGATAGGTGTTTGACAAATGTTATTGCTTTCAAAATTGTGCCATCCCCTCCGATGGAAATTAGTAAATCATAGGATTTGTCTAATTCTGTAAACGAATTAATATTTTCTGGAAGTAATTCTTTTAATTGACTATAATATTCTTCTTCAAGAAAAATGGAAACTTTTCTTTTTTTTAAAAGCGAAACTAATTTTGTGATATAATGTGATGGTTCTGATTTCAAAAACTTTCCGAGAATAGCTACCTTCATTTAATCTAAATATTTAAATATTTATCCAGATATTTTGACCTATCCTTTAACTCATTGAAAAAATCATCTTCTTCATGATTTGAAAGCACCTCATACTCATACTCTCTTAAAAGCCTTAATGCACTAGTCAAATCTTTAAGATCAACTTTAACAACTGCTTCAATATTTTCAATGTTTGAACCTGAAATTGAAATACTAAAAATTTTAACTTCATTAACTTCTAACGCTTGACATATTTCAGAAAAAGAAAAAGTATTAGTGTTTTTTAAAATTTTTATTGATACCTCGTTTTTAACAAGATTTTCTACAACCATATTCTAGCAAATTTTAAACCAAATTACATAATTTACTTAAAGTAGTTTGTATTTTTACATTAAATTTTAAAAATGACAAAATTAAGTGTTAATATTAATAAAATAGCAACGTTAAGAAATGCTAGAGGTGGTAATAACCCTGATTTATTAGAGTTTGCAAAAAATATAGAACTATATGGTGCTCAAGGTATTACGGTTCATCCCAGGCCAGACGAACGTCACATAAAATATGCAGATGTTTATGATTTGAAATCGGTAGTAAAAACTGAGTTTAATATTGAAGGAAACCCTAATGACAAGTTTGTTAAAATGGTTTTAGATGTTAAGCCTACACAAGTGACCTTAGTCCCTGATGCTGTGAATGATATCACCTCTTCGTCTGGATGGGACACTATCAAAAACGAAAGTTTTTTAACTGAAATTGTTACGGAGTTTAAAAGAAATAATATTAGAACATCTATATTTCTTAATCCAGATTTAAAGTTTTTAGAGAATTTAAATAAAATTGGAACTGACAGGGTAGAGCTTTACACAGAAGATTATGCGGTTAGTTACAAAAAAGGAAATAATTTATCAATTCAGCCATACATGGAGTGTGCAGATGTTTTAAATCAATTAAATATTGGTGTAAATGCAGGTCACGATTTGTCATTAGATAATATATTATTCTTCAAACAAAATATTCATAATCTTTTAGAAGTTTCAATTGGTCACGCTTTAATTACTGAAAGCTTGTACTTGGGCTTGGAATCCGTTATTAAATCATATTTGAGAAAATTAGCATGAAAAATATTCATTCAAAAATAATTGGATCTGGGAATAACCACGTACTGATTTTACATGGTTTGTTGGGTATGGGGGATAACTGGAAATCTATTGCTAATAATTTATCTAAAGATGGTTATTGTGTTCATTTAATTGATCAAAGAAATCATGGTAAGAGTTTCCATTCACCAAAGATGAATTATGACCTAATGGTTCAGGATGTGTATAACTATTTAGAATCTCACAAAATTAAAAGATGTGTAATTATGGGTCATTCTATGGGTGGAAAAACCGCTATGAAATTTAGTCAATTGCATTCTAAATTTTTGAGTAAACTAATCGTAGTAGACATAGCTCCAAAAAAATATGAAGCTAAATTTAATTATCTGTTTGAAGCTCTTAAATTATTAGATTTAGAAAATTGTATATCAAGAAAAGACATCCAGAATAAGTTATCACAAACAATTCATGATCAGTCTTTAGTTTTCTTTCTTCTAAAAAATATTGGTCGAAATGAAGAAAATAATTTTTCTTTTAAGGCGAATGTAAATGTTCTTCACGAAAATTTAATTGTGCTAATGGATAAAATTATCATAAATGAAAAAATTCTAGTGAACTCTTTTTTTATTAAAGGAGACAAATCAGATTATATAAATGAAGATGATATTAGCCTGATTAAAAATAAATTTCCTAATTCAGAGGTTGTAGAAATATTAAATTCTGGCCATTGGGTTCATGCAGAAAACCCCAATTATTTTTATTCCGCATTACAGGAAATTTTAAAAAACTAAATCTATAATTATAGTCTTGTCCTAAACTAAAAATTATTGTATTTTTGCGACCCAATTTTTAAATCAAAAAATGAAAATTTCAAAAAAAAGTTTAGGTAATCAACATTTATTAATTACTATACAAGTATTGGAAAAAGATTATTCTAAGAAAGTAAATGAAGTATTAGTTAATTATTCCAAAACAGCAAATATGCCTGGCTTTAGAAAAGGACATATTCCAATTGGATTAGTGAAAAAACAATACGGAAAAGATGCTATTAGAGAGGAAGTAAGTAAGATTATACAAGAAGAGTTAAGGAAATACTTAGTTTCTGAAAAATTAGATATTTTAGGAAACCCACTTCCTGTATCGAGTGATGAAATTGATTGGAGTTCAGGTGAGTTTAATTTTGATTTTGAAATTGGTTTAACCCCAGTATTTGATATAAATTTAAAATTTAAAAAGCCTGTAACTAGCTATACTATTACTGCTGATGATAAAATGATTAATGATCAAATTACAAACATTCAAAATCAGTACGGTAAATTAATTAGCAAGACTGAAGTTTCTAAAGATGATGAGGTAACAGCTTCGTTTATTAATCAGACGGAAGAAATAAATAATAAATTCACACTTAAGCTAGATAAATTTAAAAGTAAGTCAGCCTCAAAATCTATTGTTGGTCTTAAAGTTGGTGATTCAGTTCCTTTAAAAACTAACAACTTGTTTGAAAATCAAGCTGATTTAGTTAGTGCTCTAAAAATAACAACTGAAAAAGCAGAGGATTTAAAAATAGATATTGATTTTACTGTTGAAGAAATTAATTTTAGAGAACCAGCAGATTTAGACGTTGAATTATTTGATAAATTATTTGGTAAAGGAATTGTTAAAACAGCTACTGAGTTAAAGGCAAAAATTGCAGAAGATGCTGAGAAACAATTTGTTCAGCAATCTGATCAAAAGTTATTAAATGATGTAACCGAATACCTTATCGACAACACTAAATTTGACTTACCTGCTGAGTTTTTACATAAATGGATGCAGACTGCCGGTGAAAAAGAACTTTCTGTGGAGGATGCTAAGTTAGAATACATGAAGTCGGAAAAAAGCATGAGGTATCAATTAATTGAAGGTAGAATTATAACGGATAATAAACTTCAAGTTAATATGGAGGACATCAAATCTTACACTAAAGAAATGATTATTAGTCAAATGCTACAGTACGGACAAGCTAATCCTGGAGATAAAGAGCTGGATGAAATTATAAATAGAGTTCTTACAAACCAGGATGAGGTGAAAAGAATATCTGAGCAACTAACAAGCCAGAAAATACTATCTTTTTATAAAGAAAATGTAAATTTAAAAGCGAAGAAACTCCCTTATGACAAGTTTGTTAAGGAAGTTTATGGAGCGTAATTTTTAAAACCCTTACCTTTATATATGCAAAATGCAGCATTAATTGGAGGCCTTGTAATTATCATTATTGCAAATTTACCAGCATTAATTAAAAAGTATAAAAAATAAATCATATGGATTATTCAAAAGAATTTGAAAAGTTTGCTATTAAAGATCAAGGTATAAATAGTACTTACTACAACAAGATTATTAGTAGTATGTATCCAAGTTCTTTAACTCCTAACATTATCGAAGAGAGACAATTGAATGCTACAGTTCTTGATGTTTTCTCTAGACTTATGATGGATAGAATAATTTTTATGGGTACAGCAATAAATGATCAAGTAGCGAATATTATACAGGCTCAATTATTATTTCTTGAAAGTACAGATGCATCAAAAGATATTCAAATCTATATAAATTCACCAGGAGGGAGTGTTTACGCTGGTCTTGGTATTTATGATACAATGCAATTGATTAAGCCGGATGTTGCAACTATATGTACTGGTATGGCAGCTTCAATGGGTGCAGTTTTATTATGTGCTGGAGAAAAAGGGAAAAGAAGTGGATTAACTCATTCTAGAGTAATGATCCATCAGCCATTAGGTGGAGCTCAAGGTCAAGCAAGTGATATTGAAATAACTGCTAGGGAGATAATGATACTTAAAGAAGAATTATACAATATTATAAGTAAACATTCTGGTCAAGACTATGACAAGGTTTATAAAGACAGTGATAGAGATTATTGGATGAAATCTGATAAAGCTTTGGAGTATGGTATGATTGATGAAATTCTTACAAGATCTTAAATTTATTTATCTATGAGTAAATCTTCTGAATTACAATGTTCATTTTGTGGAAAGAAAAAAGCAGAAACAGAACTGTTAATAGCTGGAATTGATGCGCATATTTGTGATCAATGTATTGAACAGGCCAATGGTATAGTTATTCAAGAAGCCAACTCTGAGATATCCAATAAAGAGGTTTCACCAACTAAACTTCTCAAGCCTCAAGAAATCAAATCATTTTTAGATCAATATGTCATCGGTCAGGATTTTACAAAAAAAATTCTTTCAGTATCTGTATATAACCATTACAAGAGGTTAAGTCAAAAAATTGAAGAGGATGATGTTGAAATACAGAAAAGTAATATAATAATGGTTGGTAAGACTGGAACGGGTAAAACATTAATGGCAAAGAGTATTGCTAAAATGTTAGATGTTCCTCTAGCTATAGTTGATGCGACAGTTTTAACTGAGGCAGGTTACGTAGGTGAAGATGTTGAAAGTATTTTAACTAGGTTATTACAGGCTGCAGATTATAATTTAGAGAAAGCAGAAAGAGGCATAGTTTTTATTGATGAAATTGATAAGATTGCTAGAAAAAGCGATAATCCTTCTATAACAAGAGATGTTTCGGGTGAAGGAGTACAACAAGCTTTACTTAAATTATTGGAAGGAACGATTGTGAATGTTCCGCCTAAAGGAGGAAGAAAACATCCTGATCAAAAATTCACTGAAGTAAATACAGAAAATATTTTATTTATTGCAGGAGGTGCATTTGATGGCATAGAAAGATTTATTTCTAAACGATTAAATATGGCTGCAATAGGCTATAAATCATCCAAAGAAGAAGTTATTTTAAAAGATAATTTACTTCAATACATAAACCCCAAAGACTTAAAAGATTTCGGTTTAATACCCGAAATTATTGGAAGGCTTCCTGTTGTAACATACATGAATCCTTTAGACGCCAAAGCACTTAGAGCTATATTAACTACTCCAAAAAATGCAATTATCAAGCAATTTGTGAAATTGTTCGAAATGGACGGTATTGAACTTGAGATTAAAGATCCAGCTTTAGATTATATTGTTGAAAAAGCATTAGACTATAATTTAGGAGCTAGAGGTTTAAGGTCTTTATGTGAAGAAATATTAAACGATGCAATGTTTAATATGCCAGGTGGGGATAAAAAGAAGCTTGTAGTAACTAAATCTTATGCAGAAAAGCAATTATCTAGAATTGTTTTGAAAAAATTAAAAGCAGCGTCTTAATTATTAATCTCTAATAATTCTTCAATATATTTCCTAGAGTTTGATAATCTGGGTATTTTATTTTGGCCACCTAACTTATTTCTACTTCTCATCCATTTGTAAAATAGTCCGTTTTGTGCTATTATAACTTCCGGCTTATCCAATGAAATATTATTATATCTTTTTGCTTCATAATCTGAATTTTCAGATTTCAAGTATTCATCTATTTGATTAGCAATTTCAATTAGATTTTTAGGGGCTGAGTTAAACTCAATTAGCCATTGATGTCTTCCTTTTTTCTTACCATCCATAAATACAGGAGCTACCGTATAATCAACAACTTCTAAGTTAGATTCTTTACATAAATTCTTAATTACATTGTCACTGTTTTCAATTATTACTTCTTCTCCAAATACATTAATAAAATGTTTTGTTCTTCCTGTCACCAAAATTCTGTAAGGATTTAAAGAAGTAAATCTAACTGTGTCACCAATCTTATACCTCCAAAGACCTGCATTAGTTGTGATAACAATCGCATAATTTTTATTTAATTCTACTTGACTTAAGTTGATTATTTTTTGATCCTCATTATGGTAGTTGTCCATTGGAATAAACTCATAATAAATACCATAATCGAGCATTAGTAAAAGTTCTTTAGAATTATTAGAATCTTGAACAGCAAAAAAACCTTCCGATGCATTATAGATTTCGTAATATTTAACTTTATCTGATTTAAATATAGAATTGTACTGATTTATATATGGATTAAAGCTAACTCCTCCGTGAAAGTATACTTCTAAATTTGGCCAAATTTCATTAATTGTTTTTTTACCGCTAACCTCTAATGTCTTATTCAAAAGAGTTAATACCCATGAAGGGACTCCTGCTAAACTTGTGACATTCTCTTTTATCGTTTCTTCAATTATAGCTGGCATTTTATGTTCCCAATCACTCATTAAAGCAACTTTCTTACTTGGTGTGCTAATATATTCAGCCCAGATAGGCATATTTTCAATTAAGATGGCTGAAAGATCCCCATAGATACTGCCATTTTCAAAATAAGTAGATTTACTACCCCCTAGTCTAAGATTTTTACCTTCGAATAGTTTTGAGTTTTCATTATTGGAAAGGTATAGGCATAATAAATCCTTGTTTGCTGCATAGTGACAATCTTCTAAAGATTCTTGGCTGATAGGAATGAATTTGCTTTTAGAATTTGTAGTTCCGCTAGATTTTGCAAACCATTTAATATCCGAACTCCAAAAAATATTTTTTTCTCCTTTTCTAGATCTTTCAATCATTTCTGAGATTTCTTCATAGGTAGAAACAGGAACCCTTTCTGAGTAATCTTTATAGTTTTTAATCGAGTCAAATCCGTAGAGCTTTCCAATTGAAGTATTTTTTGCAGAATTCAGAAGTTTTAATAGTAGTTCATTTTGAACTTCGTTTGGATATTTAAGAAACAATTCTATTTGATGAATCCTTTTTTTTAAAAACCAAGAGGTTATAGAATTTATAAAAGGATTTACCATTTTTTCATATATTTATAGAATACTAAAATTAGTTTTTTTTTCATGAAATTTCAAGGTGTAATTAGAAAAATGCAGAGTGAGTTTAAAAGCCCGATAAAATATTATCTTGAATTTGAAGATGATTTTATCTGCCTGAATGATTTACTCGATAAAGAAGTCTCCATTAAGTTCCTACACTACTTTTGTTTGAGTTGTGAAAAAGAAAAAGAAATTTTTAGACAAGGGTATTGTAAAAACTGTTTTTTTGAACAAGCTCAAGCTGGAGACTGGATTATTAAGCCAGAGTTAAGTACGGCTCATCTAAATATAGCAGACCGTGATTTAGACTATGAAAAAAGAGTTCAATTACAGCCTCACATTGTTTATCTAGCTAATACTGGTCAACTCAAAGTTGGAGTAACTAGGAAAACTCAAGTCCCTTACAGATGGATAGACCAAGGCGCGCACCAAGCTGTTGAGTTAGTTGAAGTTCCTAATAGATATTTAGCTGGGATTACAGAAGTTGCTATAAAGGACTTTATAAGCGATAAGACTAATTGGAGAAAAATGCTTACTAGTAATAACAACGATCTAGATATAATTTCTTGTAAAGAAGAGATGAAAAAACATATCCCTAAGGAAACTTTACAATACTATATTGATGGTGATACTAAAACAGATATAAATTTTCCTGTTAATGAATTTCCTGTAAAACCATTGACTCAAAAACTTGTTAAAACAAAAGAAATTAAAGGGACACTAAAAGGAATTAAAGGCCAATACCTAATATTTGAAGAAAACAAAGTTTTCAATGTTAGATCTCACGAAGGTTTTGTTGTGGAAATCTCATTTTAGTAAATTAATCTATATTAATTTCTTCATTTACTTTTAAGTTAAACTTCTTTCTAAATAAATACACTCCCAGGTATAAAAATGGAGTATCAATTAAAGCGATCAGTATTTTGAATAAAAAACCAGAAATCAATAATCCTGTAAACTGATCCCATTTCAAGACTTCAAATAAACATAGAAGAAATGTTATTGTAAAGGTGTCCACGAATTGTGAGAAAAAAGTTGAAAAATTATTTCTTAGCCATAACATCCTACCTTTAGTTAAGTTTTTCCAGAAATGGTAAATACGTATATCAATAAATTGAGCTAATAAGTAGGTTATCATACTGGCAAAAACAGCAATTATTGTACTTCCAAATACTTTTGAAAATAACACATCACCAACAGGTGAATCTACAATTGCAGGAAGAGAATCTGCAACGGAAATTATTATTATAGAAAAAATAGAAGCAAAGATACCAACGGTAACCATTTGATTGGCTTTTTGCTTGCCGTAAATCTCACTGATTAAATCAGTAATTAAAAATGTAATGGGGTATGGTAGAATACCTACCGATAGAATAAACAGATCTACACCAAATACTTGCATATCAAATGGGTGCCAATAAAAAAACTTTTGAAAAATTAAATTTGAAACAACTAGAGAAGTGATAAAGAGTGCGCCAAGAATTAGATAAATCTTTTGTGCAAGTAATTTGTTTTCTACTGTCATTAAACTTAAATATTAATTGAAGTAAATATAACAATTTGAATTTCTTTTTGTTTAATTTGTAATCGTGAAATCTTTTAAAAAACATCATATTTCTATTGGATCCAATATTGGAGATAGATTGCAAAATATTCAAAATGCAATCGATCTAATACATTTAGAAATTGCTATAATTAGATCTATATCTCCAGTTTATAAAACTGCTGCTGTTGGTTTTAAAGGAGACTATTTTTATAATATCTGTATTTCATTTTTCTCTAATGAAGAGCCTAATGATACATTGCAAAGTTTACTTAATATTGAAAACAAACTAGGTAGAAAAAGAAGTCAAAAAAACGAATATGAATCTAGAGTTATTGATCTTGATATTATTTTAATCGAAGATGAGATTATAAATAATAACACCTTAACTATACCGCACCCTTTGATGCATCAAAGAGAATTTGTTTTAGCTCCTTTAAATGATATTGACCCTAATGTAAATCATCCAATACTTAATAAAAATTCATTGGAGTTGTTAAGCCTATGTGATAATAATAAGCTACAACGATTAGATGAAACTTTATCTAACCCAAAAGATAAATTCGATGTTTCTAAGTTTAAATATATTGCTATTGAGGGTAATATTGGAGCTGGTAAATCCTCATTAGCTAAAAAAATTGCTATAGATTTTAACTCAAAATTAATTTTAGAACGATTTTCAGATAATCCTTTTTTACCAAAATTCTACAAAGAACCAGATAGGTATGCTTTTACCTTAGAGATGTCCTTCCTTGCAGAAAGATACCAGCAAATAACAGATGACTTATCTCAACTAAATATTTTCAATGATTCTATTGTAAGTGATTACGATATATATAAATCACTAATTTTCTCTAAAATAACTCTAAGTGAAGATGAGTTTGCACTATATAGAAAGCTATTTTTCTCTATGTATAAAGACATACTAAAGCCAGATTTATATATTTATTTAAATCAAAATATTGATAGATTAAAAGAAAACATAAAGAAAAGGGGTAGAGACTATGAACAAGATATAGATAAGAGCTATTTAAAAAATATTAACTCTGGATATCTAGACTTTCATAAAACTCAAAGTGATCTGAATATTAAAATAATCGATATAAACGATATGGATTTTGTCAATAATCGAATTGATTACTTATCTATACTAAGTTCTATCTGCGAATAATTAAATCTACTTATAAACAGAGCTCCATAGTAGGATTCCTACGCTAACAGAAATATTTAAAGAATGCTTTGTTCCTAACTGAGGTATTTCAATAACATTATGACTTTGATCAATAACCTCCTGTGAAACACCTTTGATCTCATTTCCAAAAACTAAGGCATACTTTTTATCTTTTGTAAATATGTATTCATCTAGTTTAGTGGATCCCTCACATTGTTCGATAGACAGAATCGTAACTCCTTCTTCTTTTAATTCATTCACCAGTTCTACAGTACTAGCTTTGTATTCCCAATCTACTGACTCTGTACTACCTAGAGCGGTTTTGTTTATATCCTTATGAGGAGGTGTTGCTGTAATGCCACACAGAAATATCTTTTCGACTAGAAATGCGTCACTAGTTCTAAAGACACTTCCAATATTATTTAAACTTCTAATATTATCCAGAATTACAATCACAGGACTTTTATCAGTCTCTTTAAACTCCTTGGGACTAATTCTATTAAGCTCACTATTTTTTAATTTCCTCATTCTAGAAAAATAATTTAGAATATCTTCTTTTTAATGTCTTTTTAAAAAAATAAATATTAGTTACATTAGCACTGCGTGATAATATATCAGTAAAAATAAATATTTAAAACTACTCTACGTTGTCTAAAACAGTAAAAAAAATAACTCCATTAATGAAGCAATATAATGCTATCAAGGTAAAATACCCTGATGCATTATTATTATTTAGAGTGGGAGACTTTTATGAAACCTTTGGACAGGATGCAATTAAAACTGCTAAAATATTAGGTATTATCTTAACCAAAAGAGGTGCTGGTAGCTCAAGTGAAACGGAGCTTGCAGGTTTTCCACATCACTCACTAAACACATACCTTCCTAAGCTTGTTAAATCTGGTTTAAGAGTCGCTATCTGTGACCAATTAGAAGACCCTAAGCTTACCAAGAATATTGTAAAAAGAGGAGTTACAGAGCTTATAACCCCTGGCTTGGCTATTATTGATGAAGTATTGTCTCCTAAGACTAATAATTTTTTGGCAGCTATAAGCCTGGGTAAACAAATTGGTATTTCTTTTTTAGATGTTTCCACAGGAGAATTTTTAATATCCCAAGGAACTAAAGAAGAAGTAGATAAGCTTCTTCAAAACTTTAACCCTAGTGAAATATTAGTCTCTAAGCAGAAAAAAGATATTTTTTCCTCAGAGTTTAGTTATCCATATCAACTATTTTATCTGGAAGATTGGGTATTTCAACATGATTTTGCAATTGAATCACTTTGCACTCATTTTAAAACAAAAAACCTTAAAGGTTTTGGTGTCGAAAACATGAATGATGGTGTGATAGCTGCTGGTGCTATAATGCACTATTTAAGCGAAACTCAACATCAAAAAATCAATCATATAACTTCTTTAAAGCGAATACCAAAAGAAGATTACGTATGGATGGATAGATTCACAACAAGAAATCTAGAGCTTTTTTATTCTAATAATATCAACGCAGTTACACTAATTGATGTAATAGATAAAACAATCTCTCCAATGGGGGGAAGACTGCTTAAAAGATGGCTAGCACTTCCATTAAAAGATACTAAGGAAATAAACAAACGCCATGAGGTTGTTAAGTTTCTAATAGAAGATTTAGATTCATTAAATCAGATACAGCACCATGTTAAGCTAATTGGTGATATAGAGAGACTCATATCTAAAGTAGCTACTTTTAAGATTAGCCCTAGAGAAGTTATTCACCTAAAAAATTCTCTTGAAGCAATTATTCCAATTAAATCCATAGCTGAAAAATCTATTAACTCTTCCGTTAAAGAAATTGGATTAAACTTAAGTAATTGTGATAAGCTACGAGATAGAATAAAGGAAACTCTTCTGGAAGAGTCACCAGTAAATATTCTAAAAGGAAATTCCATTTCCTCTGATTATTCTGAGGAATTAAAAGAATTAAGAAGTATTGCTTTTTCAGGGAAAGAAGTATTGGATAAAATGCTTGTTAGAGAAAGTGAAGCTACAGGTATTACGTCTCTTAAAATTGCTTCAAATAATGTGTTTGGCTATTATATAGAGGTAAGAAATACACATAAAGACAAGGTTCCAGAGCACTGGATTAGAAAGCAAACATTAGTTAATGCAGAAAGGTATATCACAGAAGAACTAAAAGAGTATGAATCAAAGATACTTGGTGCTGAGGAGAAAATAATGGCTCTAGAAATTGAAATTTTCAATAATCTAGTTCTTTGGATGGGAGAGTTTATTCAGGAAGTTCAAAATAATTCATTCTTAATAGCAAAACTAGATTGTCTTTCAGGATTTAGTCAACTAGCAATAGAGAATAACTACTGTATGCCGTTAATTGATGACTCTTACGACTTAGATATTAAAGAAGGAAGACATCCTGTTATCGAAAAACAATTAAAGGCTCATGAATCTTATATTCCTAATGATGTCTTTTTAGATAGTGATAAGCAACAAATTATAATGATTACTGGACCTAACATGTCTGGTAAGTCTGCTATTTTACGACAAACAGCTATAATTGTCCTAATGGCTCAGATGGGTAGCTTCGTTCCTGCAAAATCAGTAAGAATGGGTTGGTTTGATAAAATATTTACAAGAGTAGGAGCAAGTGATAATATTTCTATGGGAGAATCTACTTTCATGGTAGAAATGAATGAAACAGCATCTATATTAAATAATATTTCAACTAGAAGTCTAATATTACTAGATGAAATTGGTAGAGGCACAAGTACTTATGATGGAATATCTATAGCCTGGGCTATTAGTGAGTTTTTACATGATAATATATCTAAGCCAAAAACCCTTTTTGCGACTCATTATCATGAGTTAAATGAAATGACATCCTCTTTTAAGCGAATAAAAAACTTTAATGTTTCTGTAAAGGAAGAAAAAAACGATGTTCTGTTTTTAAGAAAATTAGTTCCTGGTGGTAGTGAGCATAGCTTTGGAATACATGTTGCGAAAATGGCAGGAATGCCAAATCAAGTATTGAAAAAAGCCCATCAGATTTTAAAAAAATTAGAAAAGTCCCATTCTAATGAAGAATTAACAGGTAAGGTGAAGTCTATAAAAGATGATCATCAGTTACAATTCTTCAACTTAGATAACCCAATTTTAGAAGAATTAAAAGAAGAGATTTTAAAAATAGACATTAATTCCCTAACTCCAGTTGAGGCATTAATTAAGCTTAGCGAACTTAAAAAAAAGATAGATAATTAATAAGTGCTTATTTTTTTAAAAAATACTTTGCTATTATAAGAATTGTATTAAATTTGCACCCGCACCATTTAGGTGTTCGTTCATTAAAAAAACTGCGAAAGTAGCTCAGGGGTAGAGCATCACCTTGCCAAGGTGGAGGTCGAGGGTTCAAATCCCTTCTTTCGCTCTGATAAAATATAATGCTGAAGTGGTGGAATTGGTAGACACGTTGGACTTAAAATCCAATGGACTGTAAGGTCCGTGCGGGTTCAAGTCCCGCCTTCAGTACAAAAGGGGTTAATCTTTATGATTAACCCCTTTTTTTATTGGTTTAAATTAACTTATCTAATAATTAATTTAGATATTTTACTTTGTCCATTAATTGTCACATTTACTAAGTATATTCCTGTACTAATTGAACTAACATCTAAAGTATCTGCATTTAATGTTGTAGTTATCAATCTCTTTCCAGTGATATCAAATACTTCAACATACTTCTCTCCATTTACTGAAGTTTGTATAGTTATAAAATCACCATTAAGTACTGGATTAGGATAAATTATCATATCTAATCGTTCGTTCTCAGGAGTAGATAAAGACACACATGCAAATACTAATGTTACATCTCCATATTGCACCCCACTATCATTAAGGACCTGAACTGTAATTGTACCATCCGTAGAATAGAAATCTGCATCTACAAAATCACCATCTACCTGTGTGTTTAATTGAGTTCCTGCACCATCAGTAACGATGATATAGTCATACCCAACTTCCGTAGTAGCGTTAATAGTTACAGAAGCCATTAAAGTATCATCATCCGTTGTCACCGATATGGAATAGTCACCATTAGCCACTTGAGAGTATGTTACTGTATCACCACACTCCGGAATTCCATTAAATGTAGAGAACTCAATTATTTGCTCTACTGGTGGGTCAAGTGGATTATGCGAGCTATCAACTAACCAGATTAATATTGAATGATCTCCATTTGGAAGATCCGTTAATACTAATTCTGAAGTATAAGCCATTACATAATCATTTCCGTTAAGCTCGTAGTGCCAATGTCCATCTGCGTCTGCTGAATCTCCTATAACAAAGTTTGTCGTTGCTATAGTAAAGGTCGCGTCAGCACCATCAACCACTACCGAAGCAGTCATTGTTGGAGCAACATAGGTAGAGAACTCAATTGTTTGTACTACAGCTGGGTCTAAAGGTACACCAGTTTCATCCACTAGAGAGAATAGTATCGTATGATCTCCATTTGGAAGATCCATTAATTCTAATTCCGTAGTATAAACTATTACAGTATCACCTCCGTTAAGAGAATAACTCCAATCTCCATCATCATTGTTTGTTGTTTCTACAGTAAAGGTAGCATCCGCGCCTTCAACTACTACTGAGGCAGTTATTGTTGGAGAAACATAGGTAGAGAACTCAATTGTTTGCTCTACCACTGGATCTAAGGCTGTACCCGAGCTGTCCACTAACTGAATATAGATTGAGTGATCTCCATTTGGAAGGTCCGTTAATTCTAATTCCGTAGTATAAACTATTACAGCATCACCTCCGTTAAGAGAATAACTCCAATCTCCATCTTCATTGTTTGTTGTTTCTACAGTAAAGGTAGCATCCGCACCATCAACTACTACCGAGGCAGTTATTGTAGTAATAAATGTTGAATCACATACGTCTCCAATTCCATCGTTATTGACATCCGATTGATCAATATTTTCAATTTCAGGACAGTTGTCTTCTGAGTCTTCAACTCCGTCTCTATCTATATCGTTAAATGTTAAATTTAAAATCTCTCTAGGATTGTCTTCATAATTAATTGTTTTTTTACCATTCTCATCGTAGAAAACACCTATGTTAGTAGCAAATTTTAAATAATTATCTAAAGACTGATAAAGGTCTACGTATCCATCACTATTAAAATCTGCAAATACAGCATCTTCGCTACCTGCATATGGTACTACTACTTTTTCAAAGTGACTAGTTTTATTTATTAGAAAGAGTGACTCTTTTTCATTAATTGTAGTGCTCCATCCTCCCCAAAAATAAATATCTAATAAACCATCATTATTAAAATCTTTAAATATTGGTTCATTTGAACGGAATATATAATTTAAATTTTCTTGATTTGGAAAATAAGAACTTGTTATATCCACAAGATTATCTCCAATAGGTTCTAGAACATTTAACTTTGACAACGGTCCAGTATATTCATATCCGTCCCAGTTAGCATAAATACCCGGAGAAAGTTCTAAATAGAAAAAAACATCTGTATTACCATTTTGTATAATATCAAAAGAATAGTTGTCTAAATGAGGAAGTGAAGAATAAGAATGTATTATATTATTTGAAAAATCAGAATTTGTAAAATCAAACCCATTTTCAGTACCCTCAATCATTATAAAATAATTAGTACGGTTTAAACCATTTTCATCTATTGATGTAGTTTCAATTTCGCCAATAAAATTGCCATCATTATCAAAGAACTCTTCATACATTTCTTTTTGGCTTAACCATAGGATTATATCATCAATACCATCATTATTGAAATCATACATTTTTAATCCACTTACTCCTCTGGTAAATATTTTACTCCCACTCTGAGGCTGTATCATGATTTCAGGAGAAACAATTTCAGAATATTCCCCATTAACTTTATCAATGATTTTGATAACAGAACTATCTTCCCCTACCCCAAAATATCTAGAATCATATTTACCAACTGCAGAAATTGACTCAATATCAGAATCATTATCAATTTGACCTACTAAAGAGTTTCGAGGAAATATTGTTTCATCAAATATTGTAAAATTACCAATTCCGTCATTTATATATATTGAAAAATCTCCATCCCAATTTGTTGGTTTGTTTTCTTGGGAACCATGATATACATCTGGATAGGTGTAAATGTCTAGATCTCCGTCATTATCTAAATCTTTTGAATATACTTTAATCCCTTCACTGATTTTATCATAACTCGCCACAAATGAATACTCAGCTTCGTATTCATTGGGAGATACTCCTCTGAGTAGAACCCATCTCGAAAAATACATTTCTTTTTCTTCTTCAGTTAAGATCCAATCTATATCTCCAAAATAATGTGTATAAACTCTTCCAACCATGTCATTTATACCATCACCTGTGAAGTCTTCAATTATTGGGAATTCTAAATTTTTAGAAGCATTTCCAACCCAACGACCACAGTTTTCTGTACCACAATCTTCATTTACTTCAAGAATTATATCTTCATTTGCAGTTTCAATTAAACTAGTCAAATTAGAAGAAATTACATTATTACTTATTGATAAAACATTTGAATAATCCGATTCATCAAGGCCCTCTTTAAAAAAAACATCAAATTCTTCAGCTGTATTTTTTATACCTATATATTGTTCAGAATTAGTTGCATAATACTCATTATTAAAAAAATTAGGATTAGAAAATGAAATAAAAAACTTAATGTTTTTTAATGTTTCATTAATTGGTATATTAAAAAATTCTAGAAAATTTTGATCTGAATTAAATGAATAAATAAAACTATCCGACTCTTGGGTCAGTTCAATTATTAAATCATCAAATTCATATTCAATCGTTTCATGTCTATAATTTCCGTCTTCAAATACATATCCACCTGTTTCAACTTTATTAAAGCTAATTTCTATAGGCTCAGAACTCAATTCATTAATCGGAAAAGTATTGTTTTGGATAATAGAATCTAGTTGGAATACAATATGTATAGGTTCCTCGGCGTCCAGGGTGTTTCCTGAATTGATGATAAGGGTTTGAGATATTAGTATTTGTGTACAAAATATTGTGAATATTAATAGCTGATTTTTCATAATTGAAATTAATAATTAACATAATGTACTAAATAATAGTATTAATTATATGAACT
>Ga0209816_1000904_pt1 | contig 22621 bp, 34 predicted proteins | sample CoawatmetaG01DNA_FD_187509 | JGI IMG/M metagenome (GOLD analysis project Ga0209816, IMG submission 187509) | Marine microbial communities from the West Antarctic Peninsula - Coastal water metaG017-DNA (SPAdes) (version 2) | ecosystem: Environmental > Aquatic > Marine > Coastal ...
GCAGAGCTCTTCATGGAGAAAATGGGCTTTGCTCATAACGCTGAAGGTCTAGAAATGTCTGACGATCAGCTCGTCAACTTTTTATTGCTGTGCCACCATATGCAATATGGCGTTGGCGATGAGTACGAAGAAGAAGAAATGATGGAAGAAGATATGCACCACGATGGATCTGACGTTAAGGTCAAGATTATGAAAGTCGGTTCTGGTGACGATGTCCACGCAATGATGAATAAAATTCTGGGAGGCTAATATGCCTTATAGTAAATACTCTCCAAAGCAGAAGAAGCTGGCTGCAGTTGCAGGTAATAAGAAAAAGATCACTGCTGCTGACCTAAAAAAAGTTAGGAAGACACCTAGGAAAAGAACAGCTTAATGGATTTCTTTACTGCCATTGGTGACTTTTTCTCTAAAGAGGCAGGTCAGTCAAGAAGACAGGCATTAGAAGATTTTTCTGAGAAGTACCTTGATGATCCGTTGGATTATTATTTGGGGCCAACAGGCATTCCAGATAGGCTTCGTGCGGTTAATGAATTATTAAATCCTATAATTCCGCTTGAGGATGCCAGTGTGTCATTCCAAGAGGGAGATATTGTTGGCGGTCTTACGAATACAGCGTTAGCAGCATTACCTGTCGCTGGGGCTGTAGCTTTAAGACCAATTTTAAAACAAGCTCCTAACGCAGCAAAACTTCTTTCTGATAATGCATCTAGGGCAGTACAAGATACCCTTACAGGTTTTTCTATGGGTGCGTCTGGTGCAGCTAGAGGCGCTCTTGAGCTTGCTGATAGCATCAAAGTTGATAAGAATACGATGGGTGCGTTTGGTGGCAATGTTAGGTATGAACCTAAGAAAAAAGTTGATTTCTCTGACGATCTTGTAAAGAGGCTTGGAGAAGAAAACGCACAAAAAATTGCAGACAACATAGCAGCAGTTGGCAATAAAACTACAAGAGTTGGAGAGGATGCAGGTGCAGGTAAATTAGTATCGAGCTATGCAGACCTACCAGTTATAAATCCCCAAACCCTTGTAGGTTCAACTGTATCAAGCACACAGGCTGACTTAACTCGTGCAGGAAAAGTGTTTGATGAATTTGATGGCGTTAAGCTAGATAAAGGCCAACCACTACTAGGAGGTCCATTTTTTCCTCTCCAAGAGCAATATTTCAAAGAAGGCGTTGGATGGGTAAGCCAAGGACCAAAACAGGCAAGAGAACTTATCGCTCCAGAAAAAGGTGGCACAGCTGCTGACTTTGTTTTTGTGTCAGCAATGGGAGATGCTTCTCACCAAAGCAATGCATCGTTAGTCCAGACAATGATTGAGACTACTAAGGCGTTTGTACGAGAAGGAAAAATTGGTGGCAATGCACTGTCAGCTATGAATGATGCTATTAAGAATATAGGATTAAATACAAAGCAAGATCAGTTAAAGCCACTTGCAAAGTTTACGTCTTTTGACGATGAAGATATAGGTAGCTTTATTCAAGGTCTAAGTTTTGAGGCAAGAAGTGCAATTTCCAAGAAGTTGGCAAGTAAAGAGCTTCAGGCAATGGGAGCCCCAAATATTAGAAGGCTTTTGGATCAGACACTACAACCAGAGTTAGCAGGTCAGAATCCAGGCGATGTTATGCTTGTTTTAAAACCTCGTACTGGTGAGGGCGATTTTGGTAGCTTAATTGATTTAAAAGAGGCAGGGGTTATGCCCCACCCAAGTTATCAATATGGAGCAAATCTGGACGTTGTTGCGAGGCTTGAAAATCCTTTATCAAGTCAGTCAGCTTTCCCTGACTTTTATAAGAGCAGAGGAACACTAACTGACGTAGAGGCATTAAGTCGTAGTGGCAGGGGTAGAAATGAATCGCTAGATTTTCGTGTACAGGATGCAGCAGCAAATAGAGATAAAAGATCTTTTAATCTTTCTAATCCTAGACAACTTATTACACCTCAATCGGCTGACATAATGGAAAGATCTATCGGTTATGCTGCTACATTAAATCCTACAACATCTCGCCTTTTATCTATGGGTAGGCGTGGAGAGTTTATTGATACTGGACTTCCAGTCAATCAAGGTGGTGTCTCTCCTGCAAAAATTCAAGAAGCATTCAATAGAAACGCTGGTGGTGTATCTCTGGATAAAGTCGATGCAAAAGCCATCAAAAAAGGTGACGTAAAATACTTCCAACTAAGTGGCAAGACAGGCGAAGGCAGAGCTGTCCCGACAGATGTATTCTTTGGCATTAAAAAGAACCCTGACTATAGCTGGGTCGATGACTTTAATGGCAATCCAATTAAGACAGGACCAAATGACTTGGCACTTACTGGAGTTGTTGCCAATGAGCTTGCGACAGGTGGGGTATCTATCCCAGTCATTATGGGCAAGGCTCTTGAGGAAGGCGTTACTATACTGGATGCCTTTGCTGTACCATCTGCAAAATACCCTAATGGATTTTTGCCAAGAATATATAAAGACTATGGATTCGAGACTGTAGGCAAGGTTCCCTTTGACAAAAATGTATTTCTTGCAGAAAATACAGAAAAACAGTATAATGAGCTGTTATCATATTGGAGAAGCACTGGGTGGGATGAATCCAGAGGTTTCCCTGACGTTGTAGTGATGAAATGGAGAGGTAATGACAATGAACGAGCAGGAGCAGCCCAGCGTATACTCTCAGAGAATTTTAAAGGTTTTGGGAACAGAAAAACTAGCTCTTCCGTCACAGAAGCAGCTCGCCTTTCTAGACAGGGCGTTCGACAGCCTTCTGGAGGAGGAGGGCTCCCTAGAGAAGATATCAGACCTACAGATACTGGGGGAGTTCGAGAGGATAATGCTACACAGCTCACCAATCGCTCTAGAGGTAGCGTAGGGGCATTAGATAACTTAGACCCAATGCAAAGAGCTAATCTTGGCATACCATAAACTCCATAAATATTAAAAACATTAAAAGGGAAGCAAATGGCAAAACAAGGATTGTATTCTAACATTGCGGCAAAGAAAAAGCGCATAGCCGCTGGATCTGGCGAGAAAATGCGCAAGGTTGGCCAGAAAGGTGCACCAGCTAAAGGTGCATTTAAAGCTGCAGCCAAGACTGCAAAGAAGCCAGTAAAGAAAAGGAAAGCATAATGGCTAAAGGTGTAAAGCATTATTTTAAGAACGGCAAAGAGCATAAGGGTGCTACCCACAAAACCAACGGCAAAGTTATGTCTGGCGCGAAGCACACTGCGACTAGCAAGCTTCTAGTCCACATGAGTGGACTGTCGGCTACAGCTAAGAAGTTTGCTAAAGCCTAATGGCAACCTACAAAGGTAAAAGCGTTAAATTAAATAATCCTCGCAGAATTGCAAAGGGCGAGACAAGCTATGGCAAGAAGAAGTCTGTGGTATATGTGACAGACGGTGATAAGATAAAGCGTGTAACTTTCGGTGACCCCAATATGCGTATTAAGAAAAACCAAAAAGGACGTAGGAAGAATTTCAGAGCAAGACATAACTGCGATGAGCCTGGTCCTAAAACAAAGGCACGATATTGGTCGTGTAAGGCGTGGTGATGGCAAGAGCAGCAATTAAAAAAGTAGCACAGGCAGAAATTAGAGCTGCTAAAAGTTTCCTAGAACGTAGGAATATTGATTCAGACGAAATATCGCCCAAGCAATTTGCAAAAGCTGCAAAAGAGCTTGATAAAAGTTTTATTGAGACATTACGATTGCTCGCTCGTGAATTATCTGGTGGTCAAGTGTAATGAATAGAAGTAGTTTTGGTCAATTAATGAAAGGAAGGAAAACTATGTACGGCAAAAAGAAACCAATGGGTATGAAGAAAAAACCGATGGGCATGAAGAAAAAGCCTATGGGAGCTAAGAAGAAACCAATGGGTAAAAAGAAAGGATACTAATGTCAGAAGATAAAAAAGATGTAACTGTCCATGTCACTGGCGTTTCTATGTCAGGGGGTGTGAAAAATGACAGTAACGGATCTACTCAATCAGATAAAAAAGAATCTGAAGGAGAGAAGGCTAGAGATAGCTGAAAGTTTGATTCAAGGTCGGGTGTCCGACTTTGAGTCATATCAGAAGAACGTAGGTATTGCGGAGGGTTTAGAACAAGCCTCTGAGGTTATCAACGAAACATTAAACAAATTAAATGAAGAGGATGAATGACCATGTCTCATCAACATGCTACCTTTAAAGTGAATACAGCTGCAACAGTTTACAAAGACGAGTCCACAGACTCAAAAGTTACAGTTGACCAACTACCAATTCCGTTGAATTGGAAAGTTCTAGTACAACCCAATCAAGTAAAAATGAAGACAAGAGGTGGATTGCATCTGCCTACGATTTCTAAAGACAATGAGGAGTATTTAACTGCTCATGGTCGAATTGCTTCTATGGGTGATCTTGCATTTAAAGATCGTGATACTGGGGCATCGTGGAAGATGAATATTCCACAAGTTGGTAATCGAGTTACTTATGGCAAATACTCAGGTCAGAAAGTAACAATCAATGGTGTAAGATTTCTTTTGCTGAATGACGATGAATTAACGTCAATTCTACCAGAAGATGTCGATGTCACTGCATACTTAGCGACATAACTTGGGAGAACGCTACCATGGCAAATGAAGATGTAATCAATGAAATTGAAGATGAGATCAAGAAGGCGAAAGGTGAGCCTGAAGATTTTCAAATTGAAATAACTGATGATCCTGTTGAAGAAGTAAAGGACATCGTTGAAGAAGAAAAAGCAGCGAGTGAAGGCCAAGAAGAGGATTACGGCCCCAAAGTCCAAAAGAGGATTAAGAAACTTGTTGACCAGCGAAGACAGGCTGAGATCCAAGCTAGACAAATCCAAGAGCAGAACGCCCAGCTCAATGCAAGGCTTGCTCGACTAGAACAGGGGTCTGCTCAGAACAGCGAGAAGGCTTTCAATCAACGCTACAGCCAAACCAAGGCTGCTTTAACTAAGGCGGTTGAGGAGGGTGACACAGAAGCTCAAGTTAACTTCCAAGAGCAAATGGCTGATATGCGAGCTGCTATGCGTATTGCAGAAATGCAGAAGCAACAAAGGTCGCAACAAGCTCAGTCTCCAACTGTTGGCAGAGCACAGCAAGCTGTGCAGAACCCAACTCCTGAAAAAGCCAAAGGTTGGTGGGAGCAAAATCGTTGGTTTAATACTGGTGGTTTTGAGCGAGAAACAGCTATGGCTAGGTCTATTGATGTCCAACTTGATTTAGAGGGATATGATAAAGATTCTGATGAGTATTATCAGGTTTTGAATAATCGTTTACAAAAAGTATTTCCTGAGTTAAACTCCAACCCAAGTCCAAGTAAGGCTAGAACAAAAAGTAGACAACCAGTTGCGCCAACTACAGGCGGTTCATCTTATAAGGGCAGTAACAGAGTGCGTATGTCGCAAGATCAACTTAGGATGGCTCGTGAACTTGGAATTACAGATGAATCAAGTCTTAAAAAATACGAGGCTGAAATCAAACGTCAGCAAAGGAGCCAGTCATGACTGAGAAAAGAAACGTGCGAGCAAACGAAACTCGATCCTCCATGCGTGATGAGCAATCGCGCCCAGAAACGACATGGAAACCACCATCATTGTTGGATGCACCAGAACCTCGTCCAGGTCACACTCAACGATGGATTGCTACCTCGATTCAGGGTAAAGAAACTCCAGACAACGTATACAAACGTATGCGTGAGGGATGGAGCCCACGCTCTGCCGATAGTGTGAAGGATGCGTTGTTTCCAACCATCAATCACGGACAATGGGCAGGATCAGTTGGAATTGAAGGAATGTTACTCTGCGAAATGCCTATAGAAAAACATAGGCAGATGAAAAATTATTATAATAATAAGAGCGTAGAGGCAAACCAGTCAGTTGCAGGAGATCTTGATGCGTTAGGACGAAAAACAGGACAACCAATCTACCAAGATCGGAAGTCCACTTCGAGCCGTGGCAGAGATCTCTCTGTCATGGATGATTAAAACTTTACGCTGAAAAGGAGCGAATAATGGCTAATGTTGATGCAGCCTTTGGGTTTGTCCCAATTCGCCATATGAGTGGTAATGCACCTCGCACGAATAAGTACACTATTGCTAGTGGTCTTGCTGAGAACATCTTTACAGGTGACTTAGTAATTCTGATTAACACTGGTTTGCTTACTCCGCACACAGCTGGAGAAACCAATAACATTGGTGTCTTTGCTGGGGTTTCTTATACCGCATCAGATGGCTCATACGTTTATAGTGAATACTGGCCTACAGGCACAGTCGCTACAGACATCGTAGCATATGTATATGATGATCCATATACTGTGTATAAAGTTCAAAGTGCAGGATCACCTGCTCAGACTAATGTCGGTAATTGTGCTGATGTTGTTGCTGGGGCAGGATCAACTGTAACTGGACAATCTGGATTTGAATCAAGTGGCACAATGGCTGCAGGTATCGCTACCTGTAAGATTGTTGGCTTGTACGATGCTCCAGACAACGCATTCGGCGCGAATTCTATCATTGAGGTACTCATAAATGAGCACATCCTTGGTACGAACGTAGCTGGTATATAAGGAGGGTATGAACAATGGCTATGAATAGAGCACAATTTGCCTCCATGCTGGAGCCAGGACTGAATACTCTTTTTGGTCTTGAGTATGACAGTTATCCACCAGAGTATTCCGCTGTCTTTGAAGCGAATACTTCAAACAAAGCATACGAAGAAGATCTTCTTCTTCAAGGCTTTGGATCTGCACCAACTAAAGATGAAGGTGCAGCAATTAGCTATGATAGTGGGAGCCAGCAATGGACAGCTCGCTATCAGCACGAAACGGTTGCTTTGGCATTCTCACTTACTGAGGAAGCTGAAGAAGATGGTCAGTATGGCTCAATCGCTTCTCGCTATACCAAAGCTCTCGCTCGCTCAATGGCTTCCACTAAGGAAATCAAAGCTGCGAATGTTTTGAACAACGCACAGACTGCTGGTTTCACAGGTGGTGACGGTGTTGTACTTTTAAGTGCATCTCACCCAACTACTAATGGCAATCAGTCTAACGTGTTAGCAACTGCTGCTGATTTATCTGAAACTTCACTTGAATCCATTCTTATCCAAATTTCGGATATGAAAGATGATCGTGGACTACGGATTGCTGCACAAGGAACCCAGTTAATAATCCCAACTGCATATACTTTTGTAGCTGAGCGTTTATTGGAATCACAGCTCCGCACTGGAACTGCTGATAACGATATTAATGCAATAAAATCAGGGGGTTACCTGCCAAAAGGATATCACATTATGCGAAGGTTGTCAGACTCTGACGCATTCTTCGTGCAGACAGATGTTCCTGATGGACTGAAAATGTTCCAACGCTCTCCTCTCAAGAAGGGCATGGAAGGTGACTTCGAGACTGGTAATGTTCGCTACAAAGTTCGCGAGCGATACTCGTTTGGAGCAACCGACTGGCGTGGCATATTTGGCACAGAAGGTGCTGCATAATACTACTGGGGGAGGGCATTAGCTCTCCCTCAACTTTTAATCCTGACAGCGAAAGCTGACTTATCCCAGACAGGAGATTAACATGGGTAACACTACATTTACAGGGGCAGTACGCTCCGAAAACGGTTTTCAAGACGTAACCAAAAATGCAACAACTGGTGCTTACACCACAAATTCCACATACAATAATGACGCTACTATTGGTGGAAACTTAACAGTTGCTGGTTCTGTATTTTCAGGTGGGATGCCCACTTTAGGTGGACTTACTGTAACGGCTAAAGCCACATCTGGCACTGTTTCTTATGTTGCTGGAATTAACATAAATCCATTCACTGGAGGAGCACAACAGATTACCACTCTCCCAGCTGCGACAGTTGGCGTTGTGTGTATCCACGCTCAGTCGGTAGACACTACTGGAGGAACTGCTTTCCTTAGTTTTGACTGTGCAGGTAGCGATGCTTATGAAACAGGTAGTATTATGGAGAGTCGTACAAGTGCTGCAGTCACGTTTGATGCGTCCACTGCTGGGGAGACTTTATTAAAGTACACTCCTGCTAACGCAACAACGAACTTGATGAGCATTGGTTCTTACATCTACTTCACTTGCACAACAGCAGGTTTGTGGAATGTATCGTATAACCTTCAGCATCTTGGCGCGGGTACTACTGGTACGTTTGCTTTCGCAGCCTAATGTTTAATTTGGTGGGGTTAACGCCCCACCTATATTTTATAGGAGATTAACATGGGCGTACAAACAGACGTACAAGTCAAATTTATAGCTGATGAGAATGCAGCCGATCCAGATCGGTTGGTTACAGCAGCTAGACCGAATACATCAGCAACAATGGCAGCAACTACCTTCTTAGGTGGCGGTGCTCGAAATGTAACTGTCACTACGGCAGGGACTGGTGATAACAATAAAACGTGTACTATTACTGGCGAAGATGTTTTTGGTAATGCGATAACTGAAGTAATAACATCTACAGGTTCTGCTGAAGCAGTAGCAGGTGCTAAGTTATTTGTCACAGTTAGTGCAGTGGAATGTTCTGCTCAGTATGCTGGTAACATCACAGTTGGATCTGGCTCGCTGTGTGCAAGTGCAGTAGCTGGTGGTGGACGAACACGGCTAAAGGGATACTCAATTGTCTCTGCTGGAACAGCAGGTCTAGTTGATTTCTACAATGGCACTCCAGAAGATGGGACGATTATTTTTAAAGCTCAGACAATCGGGACAGACAACTCGACTGTAGATAATACTATCCCAGACGAAGGTATGTTGTTTAAGAGTGGATTGGCTGTTGGGTATACAGTTGCCACAGTTGTATTAGCGAACGTCTTTTTTGCATAAGGTAAATTAATGGCACTTTCAGGAACAGTAGCATTTAGACCAGACGTTGAAGAAGTAGTAACTGAAGCCTATGAGCGTTGCGGAATAGATCCGCAAACTCGCACTGGTGATCAGGCTGTTTCTGCACGAAGAAGTTTGAATCTACTGTTTTCAGAATTTGCAAATAGAGGCATAAATTATTGGGCTGTTAGCCAAAAAACTCTTACCCTTGTAAATGGCACGACAGCTTATGAACTCCCAGCAGGAACAATAGACATTATTGATGCTGTCATAAGGGAAGGCACAAACGATCAGACAATAAACAGGGTAACAATCGCTGACTACAACCAGATACCAAACAAGACAACAGCAGGGAAACCAAGCCAATTTATGCTTGATAAGCAATACACCCCAGTTGTTTATTTTTGGAATGTTCCCAACACAAGTACATACAGCATGGTTTACTGGGCAGTAAATCAACTTGATGATATAACTGCAGCTGACCAAGACACAGATGTTCCTTATCGGTGGAGTGACTGCATATCAGCAGGGCTCGCTGCAAAGTTATCTCTAAAATACGCACCCGATAGATTTCAGCTATTAAACGAACTTTATGAAAGAGCTTTTAGTTTCGCAGCATCTTCTGACAACGATGGTGTGAGTTTACGAATACAACCAACAGCATTGAATTTGGCATAGCATGGCAAAATACGCACGAGGCAAAAAATCATATGCGATAAGCGACAGAGGCGGTCAGAGAGTACGCTATACTCAATTGAAGACCACTTGGGATGGATTGCGTGTTGCTCCTGATGAGTGGGAACCAAAACATCCACAGCTCACTCCTGCCAAAAACATCATTGATGCACAGCAACTATTCCAACCTAGATCCACTGGGCAAGATCGTGAAGATGTTGTAATTTACCTTGCCCATACATTTGATCCTTTTATTCCAGTACAGGAAAGACCTCCTATTGGATGTCCTGGTCATGGCTTCACAGGATCAATAGACAGAATAGACTTCGAGGCTTATCCAGAAGTATCAGGAGTTGCAGGTACAGGTGCTGTAGGAACTGAAACACCAGAAATGTCTATCAATGAGGCAGGTGTTGCAGGTACTGGTGGCGTTGGTGCCGAGGTTCCAGTTGTAGAAGTGACAGGAGTTTCTGGTGGTGGCGGTGCTGGTAATGTCGGTGTCGAGGCACTTAACCTTTCAATCCTAGAAAGCGGAGTTGCTGGTACAGGTGCTGTAGGAACTGAAGTGCCTGAAGTTAATATACTAGAAGCAGGTGTCGCTGGTACTGGTGGTGTTGGTAATGCCACTGGAGTAGTAGTCGATCAAGAGTGGGGCTCTGGATCTTGGAATGCAGGGACTTGGGGTAATTAAATGAGCTATACAACCTTAGTTGCTAACATACAAAACTTTGTCGAAGATGATTCGACAGAGCTGACTGCGTCTATTGACACAATAATTGCTCAAGCTGAAGAGATGGTCTTTCAGAGATTGGCTAATCTGCCTTGCTTTAGAAAGATAACGACAGCCAACTTAGTTGTTGGAACTTTTGATTACACTGTCGCATCAGCCAGAATGATAAGACAAGTCTCTGTGACTGATTCAAACGGAAATATTATTTATTTAAACCACAGAGTGGATTCTTATTTAAGAGATTATTGGCCTAAGTCAGCAACCACTGGACAGCCGATAATGTATTCAACTAAAAATGCAACGTCATCAGGAAGTGCATTACCAAGTTTTTCTAGAACAACCATTACGCTTGCACCTACGCCAGACGCAACCCTAGCATATCAAGTTGATTTCATTGCTCCAGAGGCGGGGCTAAGTTCAAGCAATGCAAACACTTGGATCGATACAAATGCTCCTGCTGTTTTACTGGCAGCAGCACTTTACGAAACTTCTGCTTTCCTTAAAGCTGGAGAAACGCTAAAACTATATAAAGCGCAATTTGATGAAGCTGCACAACTATTTGTCCAAGAGATGCAAAGAGATTACGCAGCAGAATATAACGGAGGTTTATAAATGGCTATATCACAGGCAATGTGTACATTGTTTAAGAAGGATGTCCTTCTGGGTGACCAACACTTAGATTCAGACACACTTCATATCGCACTGTACACAAGTTCAGCAAGTCTAGGCGCAGCAACAGATGGATATATAACATCCAATGAAGTGGCTAACGGCAACGGATACACCACTGGTGGCGAAGCTCTCACAAGCAAGGCTGTAACTGAAAACAGCACAAGTGGAGTTTTTGATGCAGCTGACCCAGCGTGGACATCAGCAACATTTACGGCACGAGGTGCTTTAATTTATAACAAGACGCTGGGTGATGCTTCATCAAACGCTAGAGGTGCAATTGCAGTTTTAGATTTTGGTGGCGATTTTACCGTAGCTGGTGGCACTTTTAAGATAGTGCTACCTGCCGCCACTGCTTCAAATGCCATCGTCAGGATAGATTGATATGACAATAACCTTTGTAAATGATCTCAGACTCTCAGAAATGGCTACTGGTGATAACAGTGGCACTTGGGGAAACGTCACTAACACCAACTTAGAATTGATTGGCGAGGCTCTAGGTTACGGCACAGAGGGAATCACAACCAATGCTAATACGCACACATCAACCATCGCCGATGGTTCTACAGACCCTGTTAGGGCTTTGTACGTTGAATATACGGGTACGCTCGACTCAGCGTGTACAATTACCATTGCACCAAACACAGTAAACAAAGTCTGTTTTATTGAGAACGGAACATCTGGCTCTCAGAATATTATTATTAAGCAAGGATCTGGTGCAACAATTACTATCCCACCAGGAGATACTAAGGCTGTCTATTTAGATGGTGCAGGATCTGGAGCTAAAGTTGTAGATGCTTTTGCCTCTTTGTCTGTTGTCGACCTCAAGGTTCAAGACGATCTGACGGTTACGGATGATGCTGCGATTGGTGGTATATTAGGCGTAACAGGCGTCCTGACCACCACGGCTGCAACTGTCTTTAACGGTGGGTTTGCTAGTAATGATGGCTCAACGATTAGTACCGCTGATAATACGGATACACTTACACTTATCTCTACTGATGCAGATGCTGCGGTTGGTCCAAATTTAATCCTTTATAGAAACTCAGCTTCTCCTGAGGATGATAATCAACTAGGAAAAATTAAATTTACAGGACGTAATGATAATAGCCAAGATGTGAATTATGCTCAGTTTGTTAATCAAATAAAAGACGCTAGTGACGGAGCTGAAAGTGCTAGGTTTGCACTTTTTTCAATGGTTGGTGGAACTGACACATCAAGACTTGAGGCACTTCCTGCGGAAACAGTATTCAACGAGAGTCAAGCTGACATAGACTTCCGTGTTGAATCAGATGGCAATGCTCATATGTTGTTTGTGGATGCTGGTAATAATCATGTTAATATTGGCATAGACTCTGATCGTGGTGGTGTTTTAAATGTTTATGGCACTGGCACACCTATCGCAGTCGTAGAAAGCGAAGCAGATGGAACGGTTTTGTCGTTGCGTTGCACTGATAGTGACGCCAACGCTGGACCGAATCTTGAACTCTTTCGAAACGCAACAGGTGCTAATAGCGATAATTTAGGCTCTATCCTTTTTAAAGGAACGGATAGTTCGGCAAACACTATAACCTATGCTTCTATTGGAACACAAATATCAGACGCATCATCTGAAGGGAGTACAGTTTTTATTCAATCTCAAGTTGCTGGAACTCTCAGAGAACGCATTACAATTGCTAAATCGTCTATCGTTATTAACCAAGAGAGTCTGGACCTAGACTTCCGTGTTGAATCAGCCAACAATACCGCTTGTTTGTTTGTGGATGGGGCTGAAGATCGGGTTGGTATAAACGAAGACGTTCCTTTAGAAGAGTTACATATTAGTGGTAACGGTAACGACTCAGCAACTATAGCACTCCAACGTCTCCAAGCTGGTTTAAGTACGCAATCCCGTGGTGCTATTGTGTCATTTAATAGTGCTACTAAGGCAATGTGCGGCATATCTTTTAATGCTGGGGGTGACAATGACAACGGAGACATTCAATTTTATGCTACTAATGACAATACCAGTTCTGCAAGTCTGTTTGACTTAGATCGCCTAGTTGTTTTTGGAGCTACAGGTACAGTCTTTAATGAAGATAGTGGAAATAAAGACTTCCGTATTGAGAGTGACGGCAACACCCATGGTCTGTTTCTGGATGCTAGTAATGGCATAGTTTGTATTGGGACAAACGACTTAAGCGTTGCAGGAAACACTGGAAGTGCATCGGGTATAAACCTTGATGGCGGTGGCGTCATTGAAGCTGCCGCTTATCAAAAGACCGTAGCTTATTTCAACCGCATGAATAATGACGGAGTAGTCGTAGAAATTAGGCAAAACGGAGCAATAGAAGGAACTATATCGGTTTCTGGAAATACTGTTAGTTATAATGGTTTTTCTGGCAGACACGAAAGTTCAGGAATCCCAGCTAACACACCTGTTGGTACAGTAGTCAGCACCATAGATACGCTGGATGTTTATCCTGATAACGCTACCGACACAAAAGGTAATGCAATATCTCACCCCAAAGCTGGTCAAATAAGAGCAGACCACGCACAGGTTGAAGTATCTACATCTGAAGGTGATGCCTGTGTTTACGGTGTTGTGTCAGAGTTTGATACCGATGGAAAACTTATTGTAACGTCTGTTGGAATTGGCTCAGTTAGAGTAACAGGTGCTTGTGCTAAAGGTGATCTACTCGAAAGCAACGGTGATGGCACAGCTAAAGTGCAGTCAGACGATATTGTACGCAGCAAAACACTAGGAAAAGTAACAATTGGCAATAGCAACACAGGTGTAAAACTTGTAGCTTGCGTAATGTATTGCGGATAATCCACTGTCATAAAGGAGAAACAAACAATGACAATAACTACAACTTGGAACGTCAAAGATATGAAGCGTAAGGACTCAGACGGGGGTGTATTTCTCGTCAACTGGTCACTAACCGCAGAAAGCGATGGAACCCCATCGTACTCAGCACAAGAAGGTGGCAAGTTACGTTGCACTGCTGATCCTTCTGCTTCAGATTACATAGCATATGCAGACCTAACAGAAGCTAATGTGCTTGGCTGGATTTACAGTAGTCTAATTCAAAAAAAAGAAGATGGCTCAAATGAAACCGCCGCTGAAGCAAAAGCTCGTATAGAAGCAGAACGTACAGCAAAGGTGCAGGGTCAGATAGATCGTGCTACTGCAAACTCCACGGGCGTACCTTGGTAATTTAATTTTAACCCCCAACCAAAGGAGATCACAATGGCTGAGAAAAAAACAAACACCATTACGATCAATGATAAATCTTACACTGAAGACCAACTAAATGACACCCAGAAGGTAATGGTGAACCACATTTCTGACTTAGATCGAAAGATTGGCTCTGCTAATTTTAACATTGACCAGCTAAAAATGGGACGCATGGCATTTATGAACACGCTGACCGCATCGCTAGAAGTTGAAAAGAGTACAGAAGAGGAATCATGAAGCTAGAGGAGCTAAGTCGTAGGTTGACCGTTGTAGAAGTTCAATTAGAAGAACGCTGGAAAGAAACGATCCTTAGAATAAAAAGGATCGAGGCTATTCTAATTGGTGTTGCTGGTACGATAATAGTCCTCCTTGCCAATATAGTTTGGAGAATGTGAATGTATGAGTACGCCATCAAGCAAGTTGTTAAGGTTGTAGATGGCGATACCATAGATATCATTATTGACCTTGGCTTTGACCTCACAAAAAAAGAACGAGTAAGACTAGCTGGTATCGACACGCCAGAAAGTAGAACCAGAGATCTAGAGGAGAAAGAGCTTGGCTTAGAGGCTAAAGCCTTTCTCGCTCGAAGATTAGAAGATGGAATGATTTCTGGTCTGAAGGTTAAAACAGAAAAAGATGGCAAGTATGGAAGAATGCTTGGCTGGATTATTTGTGGTCAGACCAACATAAACGAAGAAATGGTTTATAGAGGTTATGCTTGGGAGTATGACGGAGGAACCAAGAAAAAAGATCTGGAAGAATTAAGATCTAAGAGGGTTAAGCAATGAGTTTGATTAGTTCTTTGATTGGTCCTGTTTCAGGCATTTTAGATAAGGTAATTCCCGATTCTGACATGAAAGCCAAGCTGGCCCATGAAATAGCCACGATGAGCGACAATCATGCTCAACAGGCTCTCTTAGCACAGTTAGAGATAAACAAGGCTGAAGCAGCCTCTGGTAGCTTGTTTAAAGGTGGTTGGAGGCCATTCATTGGATGGACATCTGGAGTTGCGTTTGCCTACCACTTTGTACTGCAACCCCTGTTAGTCTTTGTTTTAACAGCATCTGGAGTGGATTTACCTGAATTGCCTGAATTTGATATGTCTACACTCCTCACAGTTCTAGGTGGGATGTTAGGAATTGGCGGTTTACGTTCATATGAAAAGACCAAAGGATTAACAAAATGAATGATATTGAAATGTTTCACGTTGGAGAAAATGAAGACGGAAATAAACTTTACAATCTTCGATATGTCAAAGGTGGTATGTCTTTGCCAACGCCTTCAATGACAGAGGCTCAAGCTCTTGCAAGAATTAATGGCACTGAAGTTGAGATTGTATCAGTCAAGCCTGTTGAAGAAGTTGTTACAATCGTGCCAGATTACAAAACAATGAATAAAATAGAGTTAGAAGCTCTAATGAGAAAACACGACATAGAACTCGATAGACGCAAATCCAAGGCAGATCTATTAGCTGAAGTAGACGCTTTCTTTAAGGGTTAAATAAATGAGTGACGCACTAAAATCGCTTCAGGCAAAATGTGGGTGTTCTTCAATAGATGGATCGTTTGGTCCTAATACTGCTCGTGCAATAGTTAAGCACTATGAACTCTCTCCAGAGCGTGGAGCACATTTGCTAGGTCAAGTTGTGCATGAGAGTGGCTCATTTAAGTTAACAAAAGAAAACCTAAACTATTCTGCTGAATCAATGATGCGTGTCTGGCCTAGTCGCTTTCCAACAAAAGAAAGTGCAGAGCCATATGCCCGAAACCCAAAGGCATTAGCAGAAAACGTGTATTTTGGACGCATGGGTAATGACACAAAAGAAAAAGCTAGTCTGTACATAGGTCGAGGATTCTTACAATTAACTGGCTATAATAACGTCAAAGCCTTTGCCAGTGATATGGGCTTGCCTGAAGTTATGGAAGATCCGTCACTATTGGAAAAAGAATACGCAATGGATACAGCCATCTGGTTTTTCCAAAAAAACAATTTGTGGAAAATTTGTGATGAAGGTGTTAATGATAGTGTAGTCAAGAAACTAACAAAAAAAATAAATGGCGGTTACACTGGTTTAGATCATCGAATTAAAGAGACAAATAAAATATACGAGTGGGTTAAGGTTTAAATGACATTACAGCTATTACAGTTCAAAGCAGGAATAGTGAAAGACATCACAGAGTATTCTGCTGGTAAGAACGGACCATTCTGGGTTGACGGAGATCTTGTGAGATTTCGTAATGGCTACCCCACAAAAATTGGTGGCTGGCAAAAAGATGCAATCAGCCAGACAGATTCTGCTGGAACTGTAACAAGCACTGAGACAACTCCACAGGGCATAGCTCGCAAGATGATTAACTGGCGAGCCATAACTGATGGTGAAGACAGAATTGCTGTAGGCACTCACAACCACCTTTATATTATCCAAGACCAAGTTCTCTATGATATTACACCTCTCAGAGACAAGACAGATGCATCCAGCGCAACTTCTGAGGCTCTAGACAATAGCGAGACAGCAATAGACCTTGTAAGTGTTTCAGGATTTAAGACTGCTGGTGCTATTAAGATTGGCTCTGAAATAATAACTTACACAGGAATAAGCACATTAACTCTGACTGGCTGTACTAGGGGAACTAACAGCACTTCAGCTGCAGCCCATGACAGTGGCGCTGTTGCAACTCAAGTATTGATTGCTCCGATAACAACAGCGAATACAACCACAACTTTAACAATAACTGATAGTGGACATGGGGCAGCTGTCGGTGACTTTGTTGTATTTAGTGGGGCTGCTGCTGTCGGTGGAGTGACTGCTGAAAACTTAAACAGGAAAGCTGGTTACCAAATAACATCAAAGACTGCTAATACATACACAGTGACCTCTCCAACTGCAGCTACAAGCACAGCGACAGGTGGTGGCAATGCAGTTGTCATAAGCTATCTTGTCGGAATTGCTGGTGGTTTAGGAACTCAGAGCTCAGACCCAGCATTAGGTTGGGGTGTTGGAGGTTGGGGGCAAGAGGCATGGAATGAGCCTAGATCTGCATCAGAGTCTGATGTTAATCTAACCAACTCCTCTTGGAATTTAAATCTCTGGGGAGAAGACCTAATCGCAACTATTCGTGGCGGCGGTATCTTCTATTGGTCAGTATCCAGCACAGTCTCAACCAGAGCTGTCTTGGTTTCATCTCTCTCTGGAGCACTAAGTGTCCCAGCCATTGCCACAGTAACCACAGTGTCATTCCCTGATCGTCACTTTATCGCTGGTGGATGTACTGAGTATGCAGGTGGTGGAAACTTAGATGAAATGCTTATTCGGTGGTCTGATCAGGAAGACTTTACTGACTTTGGTCCCACCTCAACAAATAGTGCAGGTGACCAGAGACTAGAAGTTGGTACTAAAATTGTATCTATGGTGAGTGCAAGAGAAGAGACACTTATATCCACAGATGCTGCTGTGTACGGCATGACGTTTGTCGGACCACCATTTATATTTAGCTTCAGGTTACTGGCTACTGATTGTGGTGCAGCTGGTCTGAATACCATGATATCAATTGATGGTAATGTCTTTTGGATGGGCAAGAGAAACTTTTTTGCCTATGATGGTGTCGTAAAAGAGCTTCCTTCCTCAGTGCAATACTACGTCTTTGATCGTATGCAGAAACGCTATATCGACAAGGTCGTGGTGGGGCATTCGAAGGCTTTTAAAGAAGTGACTTGGTGGTATGTGTCTAATGACAATACTGCTGGAACCACAAATCCCGAAAACGACAGCTATGTTACATACAACTATGCTGAAGCAGCCTGGTCAATTGGAACTATGGATAGAACAGCTTGGCAAGATTCTTTTGGCTCTAGGACAGTTCCCTTTGCCTTTGATCCCAGTGGATTGCTTTACAACCACGAGACTGGAACCAGTGACAATGGATCTGCCATGAACTCATTTATCGAGAGCTCACCAAGCGAAATACCAAATACTGGTGAGAATTTATATTTAGTTGATAAGGTCATACCTGACGTAACAATGACATCAAATACATCTCTGTCGATGTTTATAAATACACGAAAATATCCAAACGCAACTGAGGTTGTGAAAGGTCCATTTACCATAACCAGTTCGACAGCAAAAATTAGCACGAGAGCTAAAGGTCGGCAAATGAGTGTGAAGTTGCAGAGTTCTGGAACTCTGGATGACTGGAGCTTGGGAACTTTTAGAGTTAATGCACGAGAGGATGGATTGAGATGAGTGGCGTAGGAGGTCATTTAAGGCTACCCAGTCCACCAAGGGACTACGAGCAAGGCTATATGGCTCGCCTGACCAATACCCTTGAGATTGACAAGCAAATGACTTACTTCGCAGCTGACTCTGCGTTGAATAATGTTGTTGAACAGGCAGAAGCTACAGCGTGGTTTATGGCATAAATGGCAAATAATTATAAAAATAAAAAACTAGACTTAACAACCACAAACGCGACTGTGCTCTATACTTGTCCAAACGCCACTTCTGGATTAGTTAAATCAATTCTAGTATCAGAAGATAGTGGGAATGCAGACACCATAACTGTAACGATTACGGATGCTGAATCTACCCCAGCTACATTTAGTTTGTTTAAGGTTAAGGCAGTGGCTGCAAATACCACTATAGAATTATTAACAGCACCTTTAGTGGTACAGGAAAACGAGATTTTAAAAGTAACAGCTGCTACTGCGAACAGGCTCCACGTTGTGGCTAGTCTGTTAGAAGTAAGTTAAAGGAGAGTATTATGGCACACATAGCAGGACATCCCCAAATAGGTGCAACGCCAGTAGATGACGGAACTGATAATCCACAGACATTTAAGTATGACCTGTATTCTCTGAAACAAAATACTCCAGACTTAGGTGGGAAAAAGCTCCAAGACGTTTATGGTCGAGGATCTATGCCATCTTACCAGTGGCTTGAAACTATCAAGACTGGAGAGGCTACTTACACTGACACAAGTGCTGCAGATCGAGCACTGTTAGCTAAAGCAAAAGCTGACTACGATGCAGCTGGTGGTTCTAGTTCTGGGTTGGAAAACCCTATGGACATAATAATGGCAGAAGTCACTCCTGTAGCTGCACAACTTGGCGAAGGTATTGGAGCAAGTATTGCTACTAGTGGTTTTTCTGGAAAATCTATTTATGAAGGTCTTCCATTTGTAGAAGGAGCAATGGACGTTCCAGATAAATTTACTAGCTTTGGAGCTCTTAAAAGCACACCAACTACGGTTGATAGTTTTGATGCCTTAAAAACAGCTGGAATGAAAGATGGATTAATAGAGACAGCTAATATTCCAGAGGGAATTGATGTAGATAAACTTGGTGGTGTTACTGGTGCAAGTGTAGCTGATGGTGGTTTTTTACAAGGTGGAAGTTTTCTTGATAATTTGAATTTAAGTAAAGACCTTGGAATGCAAAACTTTAAAAGTGCAGCAGGTGGAGCTGTCGGTAACTTCGCTGTCCAACTTGCTCTAGGTCAAGATCCAGTAAAGGCTGCTAAATCAGCAGGGGCTGGTGCTATTGGTAAAATGCTTGGAACGGCAATAGGTGGACCAATCGGTGGCTTTATCGGTGGTGCTCTAGGTAGCATTCTTGGTGGAAGAGTAATCTGTAATGAACTTATGCGTCAGGGATTGCTCACAAGGAAAGAAGTAATCCTAGACTATCGCTTTACCAGAGATTATTTAACTCCAACCCATGTCAATGGATATCATGTGTGGGCTGTGTGGATGGTTAAGCAAATGCGTAAGGGTAAGTTCGTCAAGTTCTGGAAGCACGTTGCAGGACATCGAGCTAATGAAATTGCTTATATATATGGTCAAAGAGATACACCTGACTATCTGGGCAAAGTATACAGGAAAATTCTAGAGCCAACTTGTTGGGTTGTAGGTTCTTTCTGTAAGGTAACAGACTGGTCAGTTCTTTATAAACAAAAGGAGATATAATTATGGCTGAAGAAATGAATATGGACGAAATGGGTGAAAGACCACCAATGCCAGAGATGGATGGTGCAAACATGGTAAGGCAAATGCCACAAGAGGCACGAGCAAGGCTTATGCAACCCTCTGAGGAGATTGGTGCAGTTCTTGTCGCTCGTATAGCTAACATGGAACGAGAAGAGCTTATAATGCTTGATCAGGCTATAACTCCAGACGTTGCTAGAGTTCTGGTTAAGTTGCTTCCTGAATTACAACAAATCATATCTCAAATGTCTCAAGCACCTCAACAGGGTCAAGCACCTCAAATGGCTGCACCTGAAGAGCAAATGGGAGCCCTTGGCGATATGGGATGATAATACGGAGAGCTGTGCCAGAAGATGTCTCAGAGATACATAAAATGCTGATTGATATGTATAGCAGAATTGAAATTCCTGCCTCGCCACTGAGCGAGAAAAAGGTATTGGATGTCGTGAAGTCAGCAATGGAAAAAGGCATAGTTATTGTTGCGGAAGTTGAGGGAAAGATTATTGGGTCACTTGGCGGTATGGCAAATTCCGATTGGTGGTCAGAGCAAAAGCACCTAAGTGACATTTGGTTTTATGTCTCTCCAGACAAGCGAAATTCTCGTGCAGCGGTTAAATTGGTAAAGTGCTTTATTAAAATTGGAAAAGAGATTAAGATGAAAGTCAAGCTAGGACATTATTATTCTGGAGATATTGAAAGAAAAGATAAGTTCTTTGATAGGCTTGGTTTTGTAAAGGCTGGATCTTTATATACGGAGGTGAATTAAATGGGTGGTACGTTTTGCAGTCAATCAACAATTGAGCTTCCTACATATGGTGAAACATTCTCAACAACTGACTTACCTGCATGGGTAAGTGCTGGTGGTAGAGCTCTTTTTGATCAGGCTGTTGGATTAGCAAGTTCTCCCCAAAAAGCCTCAACCATTGACAAGCTCGCAAGTTATGGTCCTGAAGGCAACCTACTGACAGAAGATGAACAACTTGCTGCACAAATCATAAGAGATGGTGCTGGATCTTTTCAGCCATTCTTAGATAAGGCATCTGGAGTTGCAGATACATTAGGTCAAGGCTTTGACGGTGCAACCAGAAGTGAACTTCTGGGTGACCAATATTCTGGAATGAGCAATGAGGATTTGCAGGGTAGTTATACTGGTGCAACAAGAGATGAATTGCTTGGTGGTGGATTTAGTTTAGATTCAGCCCAGCCCTATTTAGATATCTATCAGGGAGCTCAAGACGCATCGATTAGAGAGCTAGAGAGGCAGACAGCCAGAAACCAAATGCAAACTCGTGCAAATGCTGCTCGATCAGGTTCCTTTGGTGGATCTCGTTTAGGTATTTCAGAAGCTATGCTTGGCTCAGAAGGTGCTATGGGTGCAGCTGACCTTAGATCGAGGGCTGCAGCTGAAGGTCTAGGCTTTGCAGCGAATAGATTTGATACAGATAGGACTGCTAGATTTAATGCAGAAGATGTAATGCGTGGTCAGTATGAGTCTGACAGGGCATCTCGATTTGACACAGAGGGCATGAGAAGAGGTCAGTACGATGCTGACAGGTCTTCTAGGTTTGCTGCTGAAGATACATTGAGGTCAGGGTTTGAATCTGATGAGGCTTCACGCATTCAGCAAATGTCAGCCTATCAAAATCTTGGGCCATTAACCCAGAGCCTACAGCAAGCAGCAGCCCAAGGGTTGATTTCTAGTGGCGAGGCTCGAAGGAGGCTTGATCAGGCTGTATTGGATCTGGCACGAGAAGAAGAGTTGTCACAAGAAAACAAATCGTTTGAGAGATTGAATTTTGCATTGGGTGCATTGCAGGGCGTCCCATATCAGCAAAAGACTTTTGGATATAATATGGGGTCATCAACTGCTCAAAGTCCAAGCATATTTGGACAGACCCTTGGTGCAGCTGGTACTCTTGGTGCTGGATATTTGGCATCTAGAAAGTAAGTAGGAGTTTAGATATGGCAGTAACTTTTGGATCAGCAAACAGCAACCCAGCTTTATTTACTGGACCAGCATTGAGCGCACTTGAGACTTTGGCAGGTGGAAAAGACCAAGCTCAACAGGCTCTGGCTTTAACTGCTGCACTCACTCCTAAACTTCAGGAGTTCGATCCCTATATTGCAGCCATGAAATACTTTACAGGAATGACTGCGGCAGCTTCCAAACCAGGAGCTACAGTCTTTGGGTCTGCTGCACAGGCATTTGCAAGTCCAGTAGCTTACCTACAGGAAGTAAATCAATTTAATAATAAAATAGCAGCCTCTGCTCCTCAAACTGCTATTACTCTTGCTGGTGCTCTGAAGCCTAAAGCAACTTCTGGTGCAACAAATTATGAGTCAATTATTGTAACTATGGCTGATGGCACAATTAAAAAAGATTATGTTCCTGTTAGTCAGATTGCTGCTATAAAAGATCTAGAGGGTGTTATAAGTGTTGCTAAAGATACATCATCTTCATCTAATTCAGTTACAAAACCTTTTGATGTAAAAATAACAAATCCAACTGCATTTAATAC
>Ga0209816_1000905_pt1 | contig 22594 bp, 35 predicted proteins | sample CoawatmetaG01DNA_FD_187509 | JGI IMG/M metagenome (GOLD analysis project Ga0209816, IMG submission 187509) | Marine microbial communities from the West Antarctic Peninsula - Coastal water metaG017-DNA (SPAdes) (version 2) | ecosystem: Environmental > Aquatic > Marine > Coastal ...
GCGGAATTTCTAAAGATGAGCCATACTGTCCTTCAGTAGCCACGTCTTCCGTATTATCTACTTTATAGCTGTGTATAAACTCTCTGCCAGCCTTTCTGCGCATACCAAATTCAGTATACTGCACACCATCAACAGTCTCCCAAAATGGGATCTTACGGTCAAATCTTTCTGGATATACGCCAGTCTTTAGAAGCTCGGAAGCATCTATTTTAAAACCACCGCTTTTATCAGTTTCAAACGGCATTTAGCCTCCTATGCAAATCCAATAAATAGTTGCTGCGAAGTTATTTGTATCAACTTGAAAGCTGGTTGTTGTGCGACTACCAGCAACCACTCCGACTATACTTTGGGGGTCTAAAGCTTCCCTTTGAGTAATTGCAACAGAACAAAAGTTTGGAAATGGTTCGTCAAAAGTAACTGTCTGAGTTGTGCCACTAGGTATATCAAACTCGCCCCATTTTACAACAACACCAGCAATCTCTATTGATCCCTGGTCTCCAGTAGCTGCAACTTGACCATTGCTTACAGCGACTCTAAGAAGATTGGCAGCCGTTAGCGCCCTAGTTGCATCTATTCCAGCTATAACCTCTGAATTTGTAGCAAGCTCAATAATTCCTGATACCGTAGCACTTGCATCTGGTGTTGCGTCTTGAACAAAAGCAGTTGTAGCTAGCTGTGTAGTGTCTGTGCCTGCTGTTGCAGTAGGCGCTGTAGGGACACCAGTAAAATCTGGAGAATTCAGTGAAGAGTTTAATCGTGCTGCATTTAACATTAACCAGTAATTATTTCCAGAATTATATACAAACTCATAGTAACCAGCAGCAACCAAATCTCCAATAGCTAGATCTGTGTTGTCATTTTTCTTTATTGGCACAGCTCCAGAACCATTTACATTGAGAGTTGGAGTCTCAGTTGTATTTGCAACGCCAATCTGAAGCAATACTCTTACGCCATCAACTAATGCAAACGTAGGTACATTTAAAAATGAAGCAGACAGCGCAACAGTTCCTGCTGTAACTTGCTTGTCAGTAGTGGCTCGTAGCAGTCGGTTAATCTCGTCAGCCGCCGCACCAAAGTTATCTCTAACGCTAGAGGTTGTGGCTGTACCTGCTGTGGGGTTTGTTCTTACTATTGATGAAGTCATTAGACTAACGGGCCTCCATTGGCTGCTATACTTTCGTCTTTAATTCTACCTAATCCTAAATTACCAGAGTCTTTGCGGTTAATATCCTGTATTGCATCAAGAAACTTTTGCTGAAAAAATGTGACCCTTGCGTCATCTTTTAAGTAAATGTAGGCAAACATTAAAGATCCCATTAAAATTGCTTCTGGGTAAGTTAATGTTTCTTTATCTAATCTTATACTTGCATTTAAAACTGCATCTGATGGTGCGGCAGGCGCACCAAGACCAACAAAATACTCTAAAACTCCTGAAGTATTTATACCTTCTGGAAAACTTAAAAAATAATAAGTGCTAGATTCTAAACGCGAGATTGAAACAATGTCCCAAACTCCATTAGGGTTTACTTCGCTATAGTTTGTTATACCTTTAATTTGGATTCTATCGCCAACAGTATTAAGAGCATCAGAGGGTAAATTTTGCACGTTAAGATATATAACTGGAGTTATAACGCTATCAATTACTAGGTTGTTTTTTGAAAACATCCAAATAATATTTGTCTCTGGGGACGCTAATACTCCTTGATCTGAGTATACAGAGAAAGTATTTCTTATTCTATCGTTTGCTCCATCATCATACTGTATGGAAAACGAATCTCCAGAAGATGGGTTTGGCCCAATGTATATGCTTTCTCCAGAAACGGCATAAACTGCTGAAGCCCCACTCGTTGATGATATGTTTCTGTATTCACTATAAGATACTGGAGATAAAGCTCTTCCTTTTGAGTCTGTGATTGACACTATAGAGTAAGCCCTTAATGGAGACTTAATGCTTTTTGCAATAGCGTCCGAATCTGACACAATGTACTGTAAAACTGTATCTTGGATTTTTCCAGTTAATTTTCTTTGCATTTCATTAACAGCTAAATCTACAAAGCTTGGAATCTGTGAAGACAGATCAGATCTATTTAACCAATCCGCTATTCTATCGAATAAATTATTTGAGTTTGTTACAGACATTACAATTTCGCCGTGGTGGTTTTCATGTATGGGTAGTGTGTTTCAATGAGCTTGAAAAAATACTTATAGTCCACATTCTCACCGAGTAGATCTATTCCATGCTCTTTCTTTATTCTCATTACATCAGTCATAGATAAGTCTAAAACTTGATGGTAGTTTTGTTTTGGGTCAAATTTAACCCAGTCGCTAGTAGCGTTTCTTTTGTTCTTGTTATCTTCTAAAAGCTGAGTAATGTCCTGCTTAAATTCAGAGTAAACTCCACCATCATTTGTAAAGTAAGTGTCTTGGTGTACTCCGTTCTGTGTCTCTCTCTCAACAAATGTACTCATTATTCTCTCACTTCTTTTTTGGCTTTCTAACTTTCTTAACTTTCTTAGGTCGTCCTACTTTACTTCCGTATGTACCTTTACCTGATGGCATAATTTTCTCCAATAGTTAAATACAGGAAAAGGGAACCGAAGCTCCCCATCCATTTAACACTTATACTATGCGTTAATTGCGTAGTAAGCAGCGTTAGCTTCTTCAGAACGAGCCTCTAAAGTGTAGTAGCACTCTAAAAGTTTTTGCTCAGCAGATGCTAGAGTAGCAATGTCAGTAGTATGAATTTTCTTACCACCAGCAAAGGCCAAGCCCCAAGTGCTATAGTCTAAAACGTATAGAGTATCAGCAGGCATATGCTTGTTAGGAACAACAGCAATAGGGCCAAACTGAGAAACGTATACAGCAACTCGGTTGATGATTTCGCCATTAGCAGCGTTAGTAGTTACATCAGTTGAGATGCCCTTGCTAACATCAGCATTGTTACGAAGAGTGCTGATAGTGCCAGCAGAACCCATGATTTTAGAAGAACTAAAGTCACCAGAGTTATCCCATACACCATCTAACAAATCATCAAGGTTTGCTTGAGTCATTGCTTCTGAAGTACCAGGAGTAGGCTTAGTTAAACCAGTTGATGCAGTATTAAGAACACCACCAGTTCCAGATACTTTTTGGTTTGCAAGAATCCAAGAAGAAACTGTTGCGCTAACACCAGCAGCAGCATTAGTAGGCTGAACTTTGATTTGATTAGAGAGAACTTGCTTCTCTACATCCATCTGAAGCTCTTTACCTTTCTTCATTAACTGATAAGCCATTTCCTTACCAGGAACGCCAGCTCGGTCAAACATTTCAGCTTTCTTAGTAACTGTAACAGTTTTGCTTGCGATTTGAACGTAGTTACCCTTACGAGTACGCTCTGATCCTTCAGCAGAACCAATAACTTCAGCTTCAATAGCAGCATTGCTACTAACAGAATCTGCGTAAGTGTCAGTCAACCACTCGTGATTATCAGCAGAAGCTTTAGCTTGTGCAATACCAGAAGTGAAGGGAGTCATAAATGGAGTTACGTTAAAGATTACGTTACCTAAATCTTCACGAATGTTTTTTGCGTTTTGTGGGCCTAACTCGTAAGCCGATGTTGATGTAATTGTAGCCATGTTAATTTACCTAATTATTTAAAAGAATCGAGAATTAAATCTACCGCAGAATCTCTTGAGAAAGAGCCATCACTTTGTGTGGCATTCTTAAACTTCTTAGATTTTGCAGCAGCCTGTTTTTGTGCTCGACTCGCTGACGCGCCTTTTCTTAGAACAGTCTTAGAAGCTTTTTTCTTAGGAGCCTTTTTAGTTGCTGCTACTTGCTTCTTAGTGCTACTAGCCATCGCAGCATCGTGCAATACTTTAAGTACAATAGCATCTGTGACAGTAGACAGCATTTCTGCGCTACCACCAATGCTTTCAAAGTATTCGGTCATAACTTCTACTTTCTGTGAAGCTACTTTCTGATCACTAAAGCTTGGCTCTAACTGAATTAATAACTCAGCCTGTTTGGCTGACTCAGCTTGCAAGTTTTGTAATCGTTGACCTTCGTATTGCTCATTTACTTGAGCGGCTACAGCATTGATCTCTTGTTCTTTTTGTTCGTAAAGAACTCGATTCTCTAATGCCTGTTCATAAGCGTAAGGATCTGATTGTTTTAAAGCTATTAACTCTTGAGTGGTGTGAGTGGGTTTTTGCCCGTAAACCATAGCTTGTGCATACTCTAACAGCTTTGCTGTTTCTTCAAGAGATGCTCCTCGCTCTGTCTCAAAAGTGTTTCGCTCTTCAGATAACGCCTGAGTCTTGCGTGTATAATCACCTTGCATCAAAACGCCGCTTTTAATCTTCTCAATGTCATCAAGACCATTTTCAACAAGAAATTCGCGTGCATTGACTAGATATTCATATTCACCGTCTTCAAGCTCGATGTCACCAGATAATTCTTCATCTGCATATTCATCACTATCTTCGGTTTCAACTTCTTCTAGTTGATCCAAGTTTTCATCCACTTCTTCTTCAGAATATTCTTCTTCAGATTCCGCTTCAGCTACAGGTTCATTTTCAACTTCTCCTAAATTATCTTTAGGATTGATCATGCCCAAAATTGCTTCTAATCCAGCATCCTGTGTAATGGGTTCGTTACTAGAGAATTCCGAAGAGTTGTTCTCATTGTCTGACATTTGTATCTCCTCAAAGGGTCGGTTTCCCGTTGTCCTCAATTGTTAAGTAATAATCTTTGGTTTTTGTTCGTCTTTCATATCCAGATACTGCTGAATAGTCGGGCAAGCCCATAACTCATCAACCTTACCCTCGACATCCTGCATAGTAAGCTTTGTAAAAGCTACACCTCGCATCCAGTTAATTAAATCGCTAGACACGATAAAATATTCTTTATCTTCCTCGCCCTTTTTTGGCGAGAGTTTCTCGTTGGTTTGCATACCACTCCAAGTTTTCTTTTAAAGCCTTAATTACTTTAACCTCTCTCCAGATCGCTTCACCTTGTTCAGGTGTTGGTACGCTAGAAAAAGCCCTGTACAAATTATCTTCCATCTCTTGAAAAATAAACTGTATTGCTTCGTCTCCTATGAGCCTATGGGCAGCATTTGCCACCCTTAGCTTTGTTTCTGTATCAGCCTGATCACTAGGTAGACTAGTTACCAATCTTGACTGGTCTCTCACTGCGTGCCTCCAGGTTTATTTCAGCCACTTTAAATTCGTTTTCATCTTCATGCTTCTTAACTTCAAGCATAAATTCTTGCTCTTTAAGCTCAAGCTCTGCTTTATCAAGCTCAACCTTAGCTTTCTCAATTTCAACTTGAGCCATAACAGCTTCCATTTGAACTTGCTGCGCTTGCATAGCCGCTTGCTGCTCTGGTGACGGGCCTTCTGGCTGACCAGTAAACTCTGGGCCAGGATCTGTAAAGTATCGCCCGTATGCTGCCTTATCATACAGCCTGACCATATCTTCTTGCAACTGTACAATCTGCTGCGGCATTACTGTAACACCTAAGCCGCCAGCCTGAACCATCATTTGCTGTGCTTGCATAGTTTGCTGCATATGGAACAATTGCTCAGTTTTAGAGCCATTACCCAAACCAACCAGGACTGTAACGTCTTTTCGAGCATTCCATGTGCGAGGATCAACCTCTACGAACTTATTGTTTAATCTAAAGATAGACTTGTCATCTGCGTGAGCAATCTCTAGCTCATAGACACCCATAAAGACTTTACGCAAGAACTCACCGTACTCGCGAGCAATCAAGCGTATACGTGCTTGGCGTTTAGATAACACCTGACTTACGGCGCCAGCCGCCGTGTTTCCGTTAAGGATGTCTGGGCTAATAGCGTTATCTGTAGAACCTACATCCTTTTCTAACATCTGATCAGCCATACCCATCATATTATTGGTATGAGCGCCAAACGAAGGCTGCCCTGGAAACGAAATAGCACTAGGATGCTTAACTAGATAAGGCGCTCCAGGCTTGCTCGCCATTACTGAGTCTAGGTCTACTTGCCCCTCTACTACCACAGGACGACCGTTATTTAAGTTGTACTGATTGTCTAACTGGTTACGCCAAAGCGTGCTTTTCATCTTCTGTATAGGTGCTGCGGCATCCGCTGGGCAAAGACCTGTAAGCTTGTGCGGCATACGGATAGGAGTCCAAATTTCAAAAGGAATCTCATCGACTTCTTCAACGTCTAACACTGTGTTACCAATCCTGCAAACTTTAAGCAACTCATCAAATCCGTCTTCGTTTCGATCTAAGCGAATGTAGACTTCATGCAAGTCATAGGTGTTTGCAATTTGGTTCTCATCACCATCGTAATCATCTGTATCAAAATTACGAGCAATACGCTCAGGAGCGTCATATTCGTTATAGCCAGAAGAAGTTGACGCTTTGTCAATCTTAGACTCGCTAAAGCCCATTTCTAATAAGTCGCTTTTAGACTTTTGACTGCGCTGGCGAACAAATCGAGCTTCCTGCACTGTAGTGGCATTTCGATCAATGCCAAACTCTTCAGGTGGAACAACTTCTACACGAGTAGAGCTTTTAGTTACTGTATGTAGCATTTTCCCAGAGTAAGTTATCTCTCCAGTGATCTCATCTAAGTATTCCTCGAACTCAGTGATTTCAACTTCTGGATCAGCATCAAGTAGCATGTATGACTCTTCAGATATGTCATCAAAGTCGTGAGTGGTTGTAGACTCTTCCATAGCTCGCCAGCGCTTAATAATACCTTGACGCTGTAGTAAACCATCGATAAGACTATCCATGATATTGCTGAAGCCATCGTTTTGGCGATAAAATACATAGCGAATGTAGTCAGTAGCTTGCTGTGCTGCTTCAACATCCTCTTGACCTTCTGGTTCAAATCGTACAGTCTCATCATCAGCTACAAATAACTCCGCTATATCTGCTTTAATATTTTCAACGGTCTGGTAGACTTCTCGTGTAACAATACTTGAGTAGCCATCCCTTTCGTTGCCGTAAGACTCACCAAGATAGTAATCGAGTAGATCAGCACGAGTTTGCGCTGCATCGCTATCCATGTGATCAGAAACATTATCTTCATATGAATTAATGGTACTCAGTAAATCTTTGTTGTTGATCATTATGTGACCCAGTTATAATTGCTTTTAGATTCCTTAGACTCCCAAGGACGCTGTCTTTTTGATTTATCTTTGCTTGGCTCTGACCATCGCTGGCTTTGAAATGCATATCTAGTTGCTGACATTAAATCATCTGCTTTATCAACAATCTTACCGTTTTCGCCAAAGTGATATGCGCCATACTCTTGCTGCCAATACTGACAACTTTGAAATACTTTAAATAACCCTTTTTCCATTGCTTGTGAGATGGCGGTAATGCCTGGGGCTATCTTTATGTCACCTTTAGATTGTGACAAGTCTGGTGGATTAGTGAAATGTTCAGGCAAGAAGTTTACACCTTCCTGTCTGTACTGCACCGCCATTGAATCACCACCGTCAAATGTTCTGTTGCCATCGTGCGGCCAAGCTATAGGTGGCTGAACTGATCTAGCCTTAATCGCTATAGCGTGTTGCGTTGCTGTTTGACGAGATTCTCTGTACTCGTCTACTATGTAAAAGCAGCCGTTCTCTGGGTTTATTGCGCCCCAGACAATAGCTGTAGGGTGATCAAACCCAAAATCTATGCCACAGATTCTATTCCAGTGAGCGGGTATTGTAAAATCTTCGACCACAAGTTTATCGAGAGAGTAAGGGAATACCATACCTCTACCAAATACCGGCTGGCCTTTAGTTCTCATCTCCCGCTCATTAGGGAGGTACTGCGCTAGGATCTGCTCTTTTGCATCTTCATCTAAGTGAGGAGCCTCATCCCAACCAGCTTGTACTAGAAACTGACCTTTTTTCCTATCATTCATAAACTGCTGAATAACAGGAGTCATACCGCTTTCAGGTGTGAACGTCATCATAACGAACCCACGCTTATCAAGTGTTCGAGTCAAACACTGAGTGTAGATGTTCTGTGCTGGCTGCTCATCTAGCCAGATCCAATCAAGAGAAGAACCCATGAACTTTTCTTCACCCATCTCGTATGACTTAAACGAGATTACTGACTCACCTATATGCACGCCAAAAGCATTGTGGAACTTAACTACAATACTTTCTACCGCATTAGGTATCTGTGGCTTTCTAACCACATCAACTACGCAATCTTTAGGTATTGCCCCAGAGCCACGCATTAATAGATTCACAGGATCGCCTAGTAATTCTCTTTGCAAGATGTCCCGTGTGGTTACTGTACTAGCACCCGCAGCCCATGCGTTAATAGGCTTGGTAAATCGTTTACCTTTCCACCAGTCTGGGTACTTACCCGTCAAGTGACAAGCGGTAATTCTAGCTCCGGTATAAGTCTTACCGACCCTGTTGCCCGCCATTGCCAAACACTGATTGTTCTCCTCTGTGGCATTAGACAGTTGTTCCTGCCAGCCATAGGGAGTCCATTGTCCTATTTGATTAAATAGAATCCTCTCTTCTCTCTCCTTCATTAATCGAAGGAGTTTCTCTTTTTCAGCCTTGCTTAAGTTGTTTGACATTGGCAGATGATTCAATCAGTTCCGATAGTTGTTCATCAAGTTCTGCATCAGAAAGGTCTGATACGGTTTGTGTAACATTTAGTTCTTTAGGCTTATCATGGCCTGTTCTGTGCAGAATATCTTGAGCCGCTTTTAATCTAATAGCCGCTCCATTTTCAGGATCACACATAATGTCTTCGATTATCTGAGTTGCCAAACTGGCAACCTGATTTTCTTCAATAAGATCATCACGGCGATCTTTAATAAGATCTTTTAGATCCTTGTACAAGCGGTACGCATTACCGTTATCCGGTGCGTAACCCGCTAGTGCAAAGGCATCCATAACAGTCATTTTTGTAGGATCTCGGCCTTCGTGATAACCACGCGCCATTAACCCTACAAACTTTTCCTGTTGTTTTGTTAGCGTTCTTTTCTTTTGCTTTTTAATCATTAAGATATTACGTCATGAGCTATAGTTGGTCTGATTACAGGGCCAAAGCTTGTAGCAAAAGGGTTTCTCTGTGTAGATAAAGTAACCAGTATTTCAGACGTTTCTTCGATAGACATAGTGTAGGCTATGGTCTTTTCGTTTATAGAGCCTTCTGAAGTTTGTTTTGCTCCAAAAACACCAAACTTAGCAGCTCCTTGCTCACCCTTAAATATTAATGTTCCTGTGGTTATAGTTAAGTCATCTATATCTATATCCACTGACCCCATTAAAACAAATATGTTGTTTTCATAATTAGGTGAGAAAATTGTGTTTTGGCCTGCTGTTCCAGATCGGTCGTTAGTAGTCGCCCAACTTTCAACAAACCCAGTAGAGCAAACTATCCCTAGCTTTGAATCTGCTGTAGCCGAAGTATTTAGTGATGCAACAACATCAGCAGTCATTGCGCCAGCTTCAGAGACATCAAAGATTGCTGCCGCTGTAGCTTGTAACGGTGAATTAGATGAAACATCTATGAACTGAGTCTTTATAGCTGCTGCATTGCCAAAAGCTATATCTGTCCATTCAAAAGTTCCAGATGGGGAGCCAAGGCCGACCAGCATAATAACAGTGTTGGCTTCAGCGGGAATAACTACATCCTCATAAGTTCTAGATGTGCTAGAGTCAGATACAGCCGAGTACGATATAGATTGAGCATTAATTATTGTTGGCTTTGTCATAACTACTCCTTAATCAAAGTATACAGGCTTTGCTACGCTAACGGCTGATCTTATTACTCTAAACGTGCTCGATCCTGCACCAGTTGCTGTAACTGTACCAGTTTGCTCTCCGACATTAGCAAGAGTCCCCACTGAAGTGTAAGTGCTGGCTACTGAGTTTTTAATTTGTAGCTGTAACGATTCGTTAGCACCTAAAGATGGCTTGCAGTAAAATAGGCGAGAAGATCCTGCTGTTAATGTAAAGTCTGCACCTTCTACTTGTCCGGCCCCTGCTGATGCTGCTATATATTCTGTTGACATGAGTTTTCCTTATTTGCTTTTTAATTATATTTATTTATGAACTAAGATTGGCTATTGTAAAGTTTGCTATTGTTCCAGTCCCATCATCATTAAAAGCATTAGATAAACCTGCTGTTTTTGATTTTAAGTTATTGCCGACAACAAGTGTATCAGTAGATCCGGTTAAAATCTCTATGCCATATTGGTTACTATTTGATCCTGATAAGTCAATTTGATTCCCGCTAATTACAGAATTATTACTTGTGCCTAGAAGTAGGATCCCTGGTGTGGTATCAGCTCCGCCAAGATCATTCCATGCAATTGTGTTGTTGCATATTTTAGCAGGAGTATTGCCTGGTGGTCTTATTCCGCCAGCAAGGTTGCAATTAGTTACTTCTGAAACGGAGAATACACAATTTTCTGGGAGGGTAGCGGAGGATCTAGGGCCAACGGTTGTACTATCAAGACTAGCAACGCCTTTAACGGATGCGGAAGTAGTGTTTGAGTTTTTAATTAACAAGCCACTAACTATTGTAGTTGTACTTGTAGTCGTGTCTTCAACCTCTTCAAGGTTAGTGCCACCGCATCCATCAAACGTGCTTGATGAAATATTTATGTTTAGCCCGTGGGTGATATGTATTCCTCTAGTACAATTATTATAAGTATTGGATGATACTGTAGCTGTTTCAATGTTAAGAAGAGCTGCTGTATCGACATCTGTAATAGTATTTCCTGATATTGTTGTGTTTTTCACTTGAGCTGGGGTGGTACTTGAGAACTTAATACCGTAAGAAACTGTATCGCTTGCTCCTGCTGTAGCAGACATATTTGTTATAACATTTCCGACAATAGAGGTATCTTTTATATTGTTTACACCAGTTTGAATAACACCATATTGGCAATTAGTGAAATTATTTGAGCTAGCAACAACATTGCGGTGAGATCCAGTAGTGTTTGAACCTATCTTAAATGCAGCTCCACCGAAATCGCTAACATTGTTATTTGATACTGTTATATTTTTAGAGTCAAAGTTACCGGACGAAGATGTGTGCTCTAAATGAATACCATGCCCACCAGGAATTGTTGACTTCGTCCCAGGAGTGTTTGACCCTCTAACCTGGCAACCCTCTACCGTAACGTTTGATGATCCATGCTGCACAGTTATAGCTCCACCACCCGAGCCCACAGATGGGACGTTTGTACACTTCAACTTAGACATTATTCCATTATCTACAAATGTAAAGTTAAATGCCTCATCTCCTATATCTGTAGCATCGCAATTTACGATCCCAGCATTAATAACATATTGCATAGATATAGCGTGACTCTCTTCTGAACTGGCGTGAAGCACTGGGTCGTCATCAAAAAAGCCAATATCTCTAAAATAAATATCTTGCACATACTTTGTGTAATCGTTAGCAGGAGAAGGAATGGTCGATGGAATAACTTTAAACGCAATATACTGGGTACTTACTAATTCTCCGTCTCCATTAAATATAATTTTAGTTATATTAGGACCCTGGCCTTTAATCATTAAGCCTTTGTGAGTCTGTGCTGGCTTGATTTCAATTCCGCCAGAAATCCCAAATTTACCTGGGCCAAACTCAACAATTGCTGGCAAGTTTGCAAGAGCAGTAGTCAAAGCTCCAAGAATAATGGATCTATCATCAGCAGCACCATCTGCTGTAGCTTGAACTAAGCTCAACAGACCGTCAGAAGTGCTTACAGATATTTGGCCCCACTTTAATGATGGAGCAGAACCCATATAAACCCTTAAAGATGAGCTTGTTACGCTTTTATTTGTATTAGCGTGATCAACAGCAATGACTTCAGTGCCATCTAGTGTTGTATGGTTAGGCCATGTGGTTACTCTTGAAGTGGTCATTACTTATTCCTTAAGATGTTTAGTATTTGTTTTTGATTGTCTTTAATCTCTGCCCGCTCTTTTTGAGAGTGCTCAACCGATAATGTAACCACAGCCATTGCAATTTTTAATGCAGCAAGATCTTCTTTCATTTGTTCTGTATGGGTTTGCGTTTCTTCAATAGCCGTCTTATTGTAATCCACCTGACTTCTTACGTTGCTCCAGGCTCCAAGACCTACCGCTAGGGTAAGGAATACTGTAATTACATTGGCCATTGAGAATTCAGGGTTAATTTGCAAATCCATTTTATTTCCTTTCCACTCCCTTAGACTTCTCGAAGCTACGCATACCGCCAAGTCCCAGCATTCCTAAAAGGACTGGTAACATTGTTTCTAGCTCGATAAGGGGGATTGATATTTCAGATGAAGCCAACGCTAAAGCAAAGTTAGTCATTGGGATTAGTAAGAAGTTAGCCGCCATACCTAGGCAGCAAGTCCAGCCGACAGCAGGTCGCCATCCGCTAACAAAAAGGCTGTGGTGTTTAGCCTCAGTGTTGTTAATTTCAAGTTGTGCTTTAATTTGCTCGTGCGCGTTCTTTTCCGCCATCGTAGCGATTTCGTGCGTAAGCTTTCTACGCAAGTCAGAGTTGGGGATAGCCTTCTCTAGTAACGATGATATAGGGCCAATTAGAGCTTGAAGCATTAAAAGTCTCTTTTATACTTTAGGCTAACATCGCCAGATTTATTAATTCGTGCTTTCACCTTAGACTTTTTAGATGGCTTGAATTGACCTGTTATTCCTGACCCGCCAATCTTAATCTTTCCGGTTTTACCTACATCTTTAGATAACCCTCTTTCTTTAAGGATTTCAGCAAGGAGGCCAGTGTCTTGCATGGGCATATTCTGGGCTATCATACCTTGATTCCCTGGCATCTGACTGCTCTGAGTAAGGCGCAGTAGCGTTCCGATCTGCTCTTCTGAAAGGCCAGCAAAAGGAGATGAGGATGCTGCCATTTTTGTAAAATCCATACATGTTCCTATCTGCGAGCGAATGCGAGCAGCGCGCCGGTTTTTTTAATGCCTCCCCCTAGCGAACGCTAGAGAGAAGCAGTCGGCCTGAGAGAGGGGTAGCCGACCCGAACAGTATAGGGGCTTGAATGCTTGCTGTAAAATAAACATGAAAAAAAGTTAATAAAGCCACGTTTTCACTACAACATAACAATTTGGTAATGTATAATTGATTCTTGATCAAAGTGATCTCGGTCTTGAAGGATATGTCCGGCGAAAGCCTCCCTCACCGCACAAGACTTAAAGCGCAAAAAGATACCCCACGGCGCATCTGAGTTCTAAAGACTGAACAGGGGGTGGACTACACGCTAGTAGAAGGCAGTCGAGTTTGCATGAAGCGTTAATTGCAGACTATCCAAAGTCCTAAATGCGACTAAGGGTAAAAGGAACCAAGTTTAGATCTGTTATAGGTCTTTACTGGGGTTCTTTTATCCTTCAGAACCTAATACTACCTTGCACTTCTGCACCTAGTTACGTCTATTCCCTTCTAAATCAGCTACTTACCTACAAATTCCTACATACCTAGTCCCAAATCTGGTACTGCTAAGACCTAAATTCGCATACAACTATATGATATTGCTGGCTTTTTAGCTGATCAGGTTCCAAAAATGGCTCCGGTATATGGGTTGGATATCCTAGTACAACCAGTGGCCCGAAGTTGGGGGTGGGGGGTGCTGCCTTTCTGGCTGGCTATGCGGTCCTATGCCTGGTTAAATAATTTGGTGGGGTGATGTGTATGTAGCTAGGGATATCCATTACCAGGTTATCCATACCCTTCTCAGTAGTCATCAATATCAGTCGATACCAGGTGCAGTAAAGGTTTAAAGACTATGCCCTTATCTGTCATAAGTATCACCAGGTGAGGCCATCCAGGTTAACCAGGTGAGTTGATCCAGGTCCAGGCATCCAGGCACAACACAAAATCCAAACATAAAAAAAGGGACCGATTAAAGTCCCAAGGTTAACGCCAGTTGCAACCTGGTTAAGAGTTTAGCCATTCATCAAAAGTTTTGACGTACTCGCCAGTACCTGCCAGGCAATCACAATAAATTGTATACCTGGTCCAGAGATCGCCGCGTTGGTTTTGGTCGTTCCAGTCACTGTATAAAGCTGAGTCTAATTCAGTCATCACTTACACTCCAGGTCGCAGTCAATGTTCATTTTAAATAGTTTTAATAACTCATCTGAGCTGGTCAAGGTACTAGGGAAAAAAGTTATTGATCCGTGCTCAGCTGAATCAGTTTCGAACTCGATAGTCACCCAGTCCGCTTCAGTACTTGAAGTGGTTAACTTTGTAACGTGGTGAATGAGGGTTGTTGTTGTCATTAGATGCTTTCCTTTTGAGTTTCGATAACCTGGTGACAAGTGTTAAGTGTAAAAATCATAGTGGCCATAGCCGCGTGCAATTGCTCGGGACTACCTCCGTAAGTGTCGACCAGGAATGCCGATAGTTCACTGAAGCTTTCTTGAGTAACAAAAAAGCCTTGTTTTGGAACAGGGTTCTCCTTCAATGTAATCACTTAATAGTTACTCCTAAGCGAGTTAATAGAAGCTGCTCAGCTTTAATGGCCTGGTCCAGGTCATCCTTTAATATAGTCGCTATATGGTTAATGTAGTCCTGATAATGATAATAATTTCGATGCACTGGCTCCATCTCAATCAAATAGTTAAGACTTGGATGATAACGGCTGTCAGCTAGCATACCCTCCTCATAATCAGTTAATGCCTTTAACCAGGTAGCCAATACCTTCGGTTTGTTGGCGTTCTTGCTATCCAGGTCGTACTGTATCTCTCTCACTATACTCATGGTAATTCCTCATGGCGCGGCCAGAAGTAGCCGCACGGCCATTATAACCAGGTTGAAAGCTAGCTTGCAATAGTTATTTAATAGCTATATAGTCGCGGTTGTCATAACTTGTCATAACTTGAAATAGCCAGAGAGGGCCACAAAATGAATTATTCTATCCACAACCCAAGCGAAGGGAACAAAGTTAACGTTTATAAAACTTACAGTAATAAGAATACCTGCCCTAAGTCATGCCCCCTGGCGGGCAATGGATGCTATGCCGATAACTTCCACGTTAACCTGCACTGGTCCAAGGTATCCAGTGGCGAGCGCGGAACCGATTGGCAAGGTTTACTCGATAGCGTTAAAGCTTTACCTACTGGCGCACTATGGCGACACAATATAGCAGGCGATTTACGTGGAAAAGGCGAATACATCGACAATAAATCATTGCAACAGTTGACCCAGGCGAGCAAGTACAGAAAAAAGCAGGGTTTCACCTATACCCACTACAAACCTAACGCCAAAAACATCCAGGCACTAAAAAAAGCTAATGATAGCGGCTTTACTGTTAACTTAAGCTCCAACAATATAGCCCAAGCGGTAGAATACAAGAAACTAGGCTTGCCAGTCGTTACAGTTTTACCGATGGATGCACCTAACGTGCAAATTGTGGATGGTGTTAAAATTGTCGCTTGCCCAAGTGAAAAGAGCGACCGGGTAAAATGCGGAAACTGTGCGCATTCATTTTGCGCAGACTCAAAACGAGATTTTGTTGTGGGCTTTCGCGCGCATGGCACTAAGAAAAAGCAAGCTGACATAATAGCGAGAGGATAGAAAAATGCATCATTATGGAATTTTTGAATTAAGACACGAAGACGGCCAGGTATTTGAGACAATAGCGGCAAACTTTTTATCACGCGGCATAAAACACGCCTACAAAATAGCCGATACTTATGCAAGCGCCAAAACTGAGCAGCATAAAGATCTAAATTTACACGGTTGCTGGCATATATACCACAATCACACAAACGAAGCGTTTAAGCCTAACCAACTGCGCGTTTATCGTGGAAGAATTGCCGGTACAGTTTCGCGCCAGGTGGTAACCAGGGAACAACTAACAGGAATTAAACCAGGAGGAACGAATGTTAAATAAAGAAGACGTTTTTATGTTGATAGTGCTTTTGAGCTTGTTTTTAATCTTAGATAAGCTCATGTAATGGGCCAATTACTTTTTAGCCTGGTATTGATGCCGATAGTTTGGGGTTTAGTGTTTAAATATTTAAGGAATCATAAAAAATGGCTTTTGTTTAAAGATATACTTTTAATCGGTTTAGCTTTAATAATATATGACTCATTAGACAAATTTTTTAACTTATAAGGCCCTTAAATGGGCCTTTTTTATGCCCTAGCACTTTGCCCAGGTTTACTGATAGAATCGAATACAGACAATTACAGGAGCCAATACAATGTCTATAGAAGCAATAAACTGGCAAGACCTAAGCCATCGCGCAAGATCACTAATCTCGACAGATTGCGAACCTAATTATATCAGATCAATATTAGACCTTGCAGTATTGACGTTTAGCGAAGATCAGATTGAGCAGATTGAAACTGCCCTGCATGCGGGCAATTCCGAAACTGTTAAAGGTGTTATTTATGATCAATTCATAGATTGCTTGTTTAATGACGTAGATTAGCAGCTACAATCGCTCAGTGGATCGCCCGTATAGTTTTATATACACACAACTACACACAAAGTTCAGCTTTGTATATACATTAGCTACAATCGTTCAGTGGATCGCCTAACCTCACCTTTTTCCTTATCTAAGACAATCAAGCACATGGATTGCCCACTTGTGTACCCTTGTTCATTGTGCCATTTGTCTGAACTTGGCAAACCCGCGAACGACTCAGTAATACACCCGCCATAAGTCTCCATTGTCGTATTTTTGCTATGGATATGGCCGTGGTAGCAGTATCGGTGCTTAGTTCGGCCCCAGATTTCAGGGTATTTGGCTGTAAAATACTCAGCCAGCTTGTTTGGTTTGGGTGCGTGACCATGCGATACAAGAAAAGCAGTTTTACCCCACTCAAACACCCAACAAGGTGCATCGCTCATCTCAATTTTAACTCGCTTGTTATTGCGCCAGTAAGCTTGCTGGTGAGCTTTTATCGCCATGCTAAGCACTGAGTCATGATTTCCTTTAACGTGCCTTACAATTACGTTTTTGTACCTTTTTAGCGCTTCTTCAGTGATAAAAGACAACACTTCTAGCCCAACAGCAAAGATTTCCTCTAAATGACCATCGGTATCAACCCTGGTGCCTTTTGTAGTAGTGGATTCAAAGTTATCTGAGTGAAAAAAATCACCTAACTGGTTAATTACTATCGTTTCACAGTCTGGCGCATTATTCATAAGGCGCATAAACACGTCTTTATGGCGCTGGGAAGCGATCTTAAGGTTATAATCATCACCGCTTATGCTCTCACTTGCCAGCATTCCGAAATGTGAGTCACCAATGTTGACTACGGCCAGCTCATTACCCTTAATTTTCTTTTGCGGCTTAGGTACAAACGGTGATTTACCTTTTTGGTACTCAATAAACGTGTCAAGTGCGCGCTTTACTGCCTCTAACTGGTCCTCATGCGCCAGATTACTCTTAACCCATTGGATTTTGACCTGTCCATCATCACCGTATAGCGTAGAAACACCTTTAGCGACAAAACCATCGGGAACTGTGCGAGTCATATCGTGCTCAGGCGACCAACCACGTCTAGCGGCATTCTTTTTGACGTTAGCAAGGTTAACTTGCAGGTTTCTAAGGCTAATACCTATCAAATCGGCTGCTTGTTGTGCCGTTTTAGTGTCAAGCCTAGCCTGGACTGCTCTACGCTGTGGTTCGGACTCACAAAATTCTAGTAAACTCTCACTGATCATCGCCTAACTCCTCCATGTGTAAATTATTTGCGTGTGTTATAAGTGTTGTTAAATACCCAGTGGCAGTCATCATACTTTCATCGTGTGGATCAAAACTGTAAACAAGCGTAGTTTGCTCATGTTCTGTCGGTGAAACTGCTAGCAATACAAATTGGATGGGATCAAAATCGACTGATTGTGAATCTTTTATCGCTTGCAGCAAGACTGCTTCAAACTTACTTAATCCATCAAGATCAATATGATCTTTAAAGTTAATTACGTTAGACATTTTACTTTACTCCCGCATTATAGCGATTAGGCCAAGCTGGACAAGGCCAGCCAAGGCTAGATAGCCACTTGTGCAATATGTTGTACACATTATTGTACTCATCCACTGGTAAATCCTTAGCAAATGCTTTTCTTATCACCGCAGCCTGGATTGGATTCCAAAGATTCTCATGAATTGTTACTTCTCGCCAGGGGATCTCAAAACCATCTTTCATTGCGGCAAGTACGACACGCTGATCAAGACCTGCATCATTTAATTGTTCAGCTAATAATCCGCACCATAATTGGAAAACATCTTTCTTAGATTTGGCTTGTTGCTTCTTAGATTCATCAATAGGCGTTATCGTCACCATGTAACCATCTTTGCAATATGCAATATTTGCATTTAGTATTGCTGCGTGCAACTGACATTTCTCTGCAACCTTAAATTCCATCGTTACCACCTCGCAAGTAAGACATAAATCCATTGGTAGTCTGAGTGCAGGCCAATTCCTCGTCACATAATGATACCGGCTCATTCCTCCGACGCTTAAACCTTTCTATATCTTGTCGGTTAACACCTACAGCTTCAGCTATCTCGGTGTTTGTCATACCAGTATGATCCAGTAGCTTACGCACCTTCTTTTCCATGCCATCGTTAAAATTCATAGCCCTTCCTCCTTAATAACTCTTTTAACGTAATCAGAATCAACTCCGCAGATTTCAGCGTGCCATAACTCACCTTTTAGGTAGCCTTTAGCGTTGTTAATCAGGTTCCGCTCTTCCTGCGATGGTTGACGCATCATTACCTGGTCCCAATTGTGCTTATCAATTAAAGCTAATTCAATAACCGACAGCATCAACTTTTTTTCTGGCGATGCCCAACATTCAGAGCTGTGATCGTAGCCAAACATAGGCGCTAATCGTTTAACCACAGAGTGAATTTTAATGAAGTTATTTCTCCACTCTAAATTTTTAGTCTTCCCTGCTCGGCTGCTAGTAGTCACAGTTTTAAATTTCGATTCCATAGTTGCGTTACGATCTTAGTTTTTTGTGCATCCATATCCAGCGTGTTGATATGCCACCCATGCACATTAGTGTTTTTAGGCAGCGGTGCGCTGTAAACTAACCCACCATTTTCCATTGATCTTAGCGCCCTATTAATATCACTTGGACGCTTATCCATAACTTCAGCATACTGTTTTGCAGTCTGACCAGAAGTTTTTTTAACTAATTTATAAAGAACAACTCGGATTGGATCGCTCTTAACTGCATCGTATCTTTTTTTATGTAGATTAGTAATCAATTACATTCCCCTCTAAAGGCATCGCCTTACCCTCTCTGCTTGTAAACTGCATACTGTCTTTGTGAAAGTATAACCCAAAATCCAACTCAGTCCCATCTTGCCGGTTTTTAACAAGTTTTAGTAAAACGTCTGGCTGAGTTAACCACTTTTCATCAAAAGGATAATTGTTATTCGGATCATTTCTTATCGCTATTGCTTTTTCTCTAGCCTTATTTCTGAACACTACAAAAACCTTATCCGCTAAATCAGATATTTCACCAGCGCCTCTAATACTAAACTTACCGACCTGCTCATTCTCGTCTGCACCTTTACGCATGTGGCACACTAGATGGATGTGCATGTTGTACATTTTAGCGGCAGCTCTCAACTGATTAACAAACTCACCTTGAGCTGTGTAGTCCTCACGACCAACGCCGCACATAGTTAAACTATCTATCGCTAAGTGGTTGATGTCAAGCTCTTGTCCAGCATAGTGTACAAGGCCTAGTATACGCTCTTGAGGAACTTTATCTAAACAGTCATAGATATGCCCTACTTCCTTCATCCTCTCAAGCCATCCTAACGCAAAATCTCTCGATGGTGAACAACCTGCTGCTTGCGAACACATCCATTGCAGCGTTTCTTCTGGCTTCATTTCCATTGACGCTACCAGGCACCTGCGACCTCTGGCCATTAAGTAAGTAAAAACATTACTCAGCAAAAGCGTCTTGCCGTGACCATTGATACCTGACCATATCGAAAGCTGGCCCTGACCTAACCTAACAGCGCTATGTGTCTTTGACCAAGGCAGTTTATCGCCAACCAAACCAGTACCACCCTCCAATTGCTTCAGCAACCTATCGCTGTAAGAATTAAATGTGCCAATTTCTTGACTCTCTTGTTTCCCAATAAAACCTAATAAATCCTTATCCGTAATATCAATTTTTTGCATTTCTCTCTCCTGTTATTCCTAACACAACTTACCGCTAAAAAAGAGCCATTTAAGGGAAAACTTTACACCCCTTATCTGTACCTTTAAACCCATATTTGTGGTTCTTGCTCTCTGCAATCGCCTTTCTTGATGGTTAATACATCCCACTTATCCCTTAATTTTTTTGGACTCAGGATATTTGACTTCCAAAAATCATCGCTATTGGCAAACCTGAATAAAATTAGTATCTCGCTATGAGAATAGTTATCTTGCTCTCTCATCAACCTGATCTCATTAGCCCAGGATTCCATAGCTGGTTTTCGATGCCTTGGATTCAAACTTAAGATCAAATTGTAGATCGTTTCTGCTGTTTCAAGATCGCTATTTTCGTAGTGTAGGTTCTTTTTAGGTTTACTTATAGGTTTGTGTCCCAAATTTGGTACTGCTTTTGAGGAAATATGGGTCTGCCCCAGTACCGTTAATGGGCTACCCCCTATAGCTAGAAAATACTGATTACTGGAACCCTCAACTTTGATCCTGTTGAGTAATTCTTTTTCATCTAAAAGCCGTAAAGCTTTCAATACAGTTTTTCTATCTAGCGATGTCTTCTTAGCGATGTAATTCACACTAGGATTACACTGACCTGTATCACCATTGTGACAATCTGATAGGCATAAAAGCACTAACTTCTCAGAGGAAGGCACTTGTATACCCCAAGCCCAGAATGTCGCCTGCGCGCTCATACAGAGCCTCTCAGCGCCATAAACGATGCTAGTTCATCGTTCTTATCTTCTTTTGTCTGCTTCAAACCTTTTTCTCTCCTGCTTTGCGATATATCTAAATACAATTCGTGATAGCCAACGGGTTTTATCCTGCGTTTAATGTGACATTCGTACCCATCATCAGGAAATAACTCGTGATACTTCATCCCAACGCTATCAATAACTTCTTTGGCACCGCATCCAGACCAACACTTGATTAAGATTTTGCCATTGTCTGCCTCATCGATACAAAGTGAGGGGCTTTTGTCATCGTGTGCTGGGCATAATGCCACCCAACTTCTAGTGTGACCTTTTCTAGCCTTTACTTCCTTGGCGTGATTAAGCTTTGACACTAGCTTGTCTGCTGACATACTGCACTCCTTAGCTCCTTAACTAATTTAAATTCTCTAGCCCTAGTGTCAGGAACATCTTCTTTCCACTGATAGACAGCCTGGACTTTACAGTTAAAGTATTCAGCCACTTCCATAGGTGAACCAAAGAACTCCACTAACTCTTCGTAACTTACTTTCATACATACCTCCAATTGATGTGAGCAGTGAATGTAATGTAGCTTACATAAAATAGCAAGCGTTTTATTTATTACAAATCGTTAATTGTTTTTTTAAATAAATTAAACTATAGTTCGTACTAAGTTCTGAGGAGGACAAATCACATGAATAACATTCCAGACAACCCCGCACGAGTAGCATCGCCTACACCACCATCTAAAATAAACACTAAAGAAATTAAGTTTAATCTTATCCAGGCTTACTTAGATTCTGACGTTGACGATGGCGCATTCCACGAAGAGCTAGAAAATTATATTATTGAAAACGGATTGATACATCATTGGATGCGTCAACTGTACACTCGTGAAGCTGACCAGGTGCAGCTTGATATGCAAGATTTGCTTAACTCAGTTGCATTAAATTATGTGGAGCGAATGCTATGAAGGTTAAAAACTTAGCAGAGAATGGTCTTACTGGTTCTGACATTGGTGACGCTATGTCTGCTCAGGCGCAGGAAGGCTGGCTTGAGTGTGAGTTAATGGCCACTATGAATAACTACATGAAGTCTAATGATTTTATTAATGGTTATGCGTTTGCAAAGCATGTAGAAAGTTTAGCTTTAGAGTTGTGGCGAACAGAGCAGAAAGCTATAGCAGAGCGTAACGCTGATAAAGAGTTACCATTCTAATTAATGAAGAAGGAGAAGAAAATGAATAAGTCAGAAAGTATAGATAAGTTAGCAGCAGCACTATGTAAAGCACAGGCAGAAATGGGTGGGGCAGTCAAAGACGCAAAGAATCCTTTCTTCAAGTCATCTTACGCTGATCTTACTAGCGTTATAAAAGCGATTAAAGAACCGTTCGCTAATAATGGATTGTCTTACTCTCAGTTGCCAGTTACATCAGAGGGTGGTGGTGGAGTAGGTGTTACTACAATCTTAATGCACTCATCTGGTCAATGGTTAGAGTCAGAGTTTTACTTGCCGCTTGCTAAAAAAGATCCACAGGGCGGTGGTAGTGCGATAACTTACGCTAGACGTTATGCGTTACAAGCCATTGCAGGAATTCCTACAGCGGATGATGATGCTGAGGCTGCGATGATGCGGGGAAAGCCAGTTGAGAAGTCTATAGAGGAGCTGTGCGCTGAGGCAGTAGAAGCTCACATTGATTCTCTACAGTATATCCGCAAAGTTCTCTGTGACCC
>Ga0209816_1000906_pt1 | contig 22581 bp, 11 predicted proteins | sample CoawatmetaG01DNA_FD_187509 | JGI IMG/M metagenome (GOLD analysis project Ga0209816, IMG submission 187509) | Marine microbial communities from the West Antarctic Peninsula - Coastal water metaG017-DNA (SPAdes) (version 2) | ecosystem: Environmental > Aquatic > Marine > Coastal ...
ACCAAGATTCATTCCCAAATACTTCAGAAATACTTTGGTTTACCATGTTAGACAATGAAGGCATGTTATTAAAGTCACTTCTAGTTAAAACGCCTAAAGCAACAGCATTATTAAGTTGAGCTAATAATTCTTCATAATCAACATCGCTACCAGTTTTATAAGCTTCAAACCTTCTTATTAAAGCATCATACAAATTTTGTCCTTCCGGTCCTGTTAGAGTTTCGCCTAAATCTTTCTTATCTTTTAATTTTTCTATAGTTTGGTTTACTGCATCAACGTATTGTTCTTTTAAATTACCGTTTTTGTCAACAATTTTTAAGCCTTTATTATTAAGATGAAATAATTCTTCTAAAGGCGCTAAGGCAGCATAAGCTCCTTCAGCATTTGTAATTGATTGAGAAATTCCATTATAAATTTGCGTTTCATTGATTATTATATTATTACCATCTACAGTTGCGTTTGCATCTAATAAATTTAAATATATTTCAGAACCTTCTCTTCTGTCATAACCTAATTCATATAGTTGATCAACAGCAGCTTCTTGGCTAGACATATCAAGCTTTATATATTGTCCGTCTTTTGGCAAACCCATTCTTGCCACACTTTCGTATAAATCGTACAAACCAAGATGATATTCAAAATTTAAATTTTTAACAGTTTTACCTTCTTCTTGTAATTTTTCAGTAATATTTTTTTCATCTTGTTTAATCTTACGCTGTTTAGCACCTAATATTTCATTCTTACTAGATTGTAAAGCATTAAATTGAGTTTGTAATCTTTCAAGAGCTTTGTTTTTAGGACCAGCATCTTCGGCTAAACCACCTAATCTTGTAGCTTCTTTTCTAATTTCTCTCATCCTTCTATTGACATCATCAAGCTCACTTAACTGTTCAGGAGTTATGTATCTTAATTTTTGTAAATTATCTACATCAACTAAAGCTAAATTTTTTAATAATTCTCTTTGATTATTTCTTAAGTCAGCTAGTTCTTTTCCATGTGCAGATTTCATTAACCCTTTATTTTTAATAATTTCTGCAATCCACCCTTGGCTACTATCTACATCTTTTTTTATTCTAAACTCATTTTTCCAAACATTCATAACGTTGCCACCGGTTGTTGGACCCATTATAGCTGTAACGCTTACAGCGGTATTAAGTATAAAATCTTTATCAACTCCTTCCATCAACCCTTTATCTTCACCTAAAACAACAACATCTAAAGCATTGTGTGCTATTTGAGTAAAAGTTTCTTCCATTATTTCAACAGGCATTCCCTTATAGAATATAGGAGCAACAGCCTTGCTTGTTTCTTTTAGAAGTTTAAACCCAAAAGCAGGCATAGTTTTATATGTTTGTTGTTTAAATTCTTTTAAACCAATTTTAGCTGCTAAACTACCTGCTCCTTGTATTAATTTTAAAGAACCTAATGTTTCTGCATATGTTGCAACTCCTCCAAAAGCATATGAAGTAAAAGATTTTTGAGCAAAACTATAATTAGTCATGGGCTCAATTTCGTTTATTCTAGCTTGTATATCCCTAATTTCATTTATATCTTTAGTATCTTTAAGTAAAACTTTTAATTCAGAAATTTCCTTATTTGCATTATACTCTTGTAAACCAAGCTCTCTAAACTTACCACCACTTTCTCCAAGAAAAAATATACTTTGAGCAGCTTTAGTTCCATACCAAGCAAGAGTAGCTTGTTTTGTTAAAGCAGCAGCTCGAGCAGCTCCACCTACAGCGGTTGTAACACCTTTTGCGCCTTTAAAAGCTAAACCAGCTGGTATAAAAGTTGTTAATATAGAAGGTGAATTATTTGCGAATGATTCACTTAACCAATCTAAATAACCTACTTTACCATCAACCGCATCTTTTATTTTTAAATTTTCTGGTATTGTTTTTTTTCTTTTTTCAGCTAATTTTAAACTATAATCAGTGGTGTTTTGTTTAATAACGTCTATAGCTTTTTGCCAATTAGCATTAACTTTTTCATCATCACCAGCTAAAATACCTTTACCTAGTCTTAATCCTAACTCACCAACAAGTGAAAGACTACCAACAACCATGTCTCCAATAAAAAATTCTTCTAAAGCCTGTGCAGCTCTTGCTGTTTCGCTATAGTCTAAAGCTAAAGCTTTTTCAAATATAGTAGATACATTATAATCTTTTACTTTATTTATGTATTCATTTTGTAAAAATTGATTGGTATCGTGAGTTGTTATTATAGAGTCTAAAATCTCAGCATAACCATCATTTACATATTGCTTTCGAAGTTCTCCATTTTGAGTAATCAATTCATTATACTTTAAGCGATCCTCTTCACTAGCAAACTGCATGTTATTATCTTTAGTTTTTTCAACCATAGATCTTAACTGAGTATTGGATTCTAATATTGCATTTTTTAATTCACCACCTCTACCTTCTTCAAATTCTTTTATTTTAAGGTCATTAGCAACATTACTATCAAATATTACTTGTCTTTCTTTTTTAAACCCTTCTTCCGCTTCTTGATTTGTCTTGTAAGGTTTGTTTTTATCTATTAATTTTTTTATCCACCCTTGAGTTTCTTCACTTTCAAAACCTCTTAATTGAGTTTCTGCATTTTGTCTTTTAACGTCATAATCAGAAAAATCTCTTAATTTTTGTAATTCAGTATCATTTTTATCATAAACAAAAGTACCAGTTTTTTCATATTGTAAATATTCTTCGTATTTTTGTGGTCCTAAATATTCTTCAATAGATTGATCATAATTACTTTGAGTTCCTTGAACTCCAGGTGTAGAACCAATACCGGTAACTGTAGTAGTTTTTGGCCTATCTTCTAGATTAAAATATCTATCAGCAAATCCATTAAAGTATTCTTCTTCAGGAATATTATTTAATACTTCTGTAATTTGATCATAACCTTTAACAGCATCTTTTTGACTAGAAGTTTTAGATTTTAATCTATCTAATTCATCTAACATTCCACTAGGTATTCTTCCTCTACTTGGATATTTTTCTTTTGAAAATTCTAGTAATTCTTCATAACTTAATCCATCTGGATTAAACTTTTTACTATTTTTTATTTTAGGATCTGATAAATATTGAAATTCGGGAAGGCCTTTTTCTGGAATCTTTGGGCCAACAAACTCACTTTCATAAGCTTTTTTCTCCCAAGGAGCACTTGCATTTTCTTCTGTAACTGAATCCGAAAAAAAATCGTCCAATTCTGAGCCCGAAAAATTCTCTGTATCCACACCCGGACTCTTTGGCGTGGTTGATTTCTTTACTGACTTAAACTCTTTCTTTTTAGCGTCTAATCGAGCTTGTATTTCTTCATTAGAAAAACCTTGTTGTTTTAGTTCTCTAGCTAAAGCTTTTAATTCTTCTATGAATTCCAATTCTTTTCCCATAATTTAATTTAATTTAATCTTTAGTTGTCATTGCAAAATCAAATTCATCAACATTAACTTCAGGCTTTTTTTCAGGTTTTTTGTTTCCACCAGTTTCTAAAAATTCTAATTGAGCTCTTACTTCTTCGTCTGTAGCGTTATCATATATTGTTATATCTCTGTCAGCGCCATCTATTGTTTTAGTAAATACCCTTCCTTTATTACCGCCTGTTGTGGTCGAGCTCTTATACTTGATGTTTGCAGGTGGTTTTGAAAGAGCTATTTCTAATTTATCTAAATCAATAAAAACTTTACTTCCTTCTGCTTTAGGACCAGTTTTTTTAATCATCGGAAGCTTTATTGTGGAAACATAATCAGGAATAGTTTTGTTATTAGATTCATTACTTGATGTCTGTGTAATAGTAGGTTTAGAATCTTGAGAATATATAACAAAATTTTCAACCTCTTCTCCATCTACTTTTTTAGTAGGATTCAATGGATCAATTACTGCTCCAGGTTCATCAGAGCTTGCTTCTCTTTTACCAAGACCTCCTGTTTTTTGTATTATAAAATCCTCATTTAATTCTTTTTCAATTTGAAATAATTGTTCTTCTCTAGTTTGTTTTCTAAATTCAGTTATATTGAAACCACCTACTTTCATTTTAACAGACATGAACGAAGCTAAATCAGAGTCTCCCATATCTTGAAATCCTTCTGCTTTAGATTTTATTTCATCTTGTAAAACGTCATTATCTAACCATCCAGGAACGTTTAAATCCCTTGATATCACTGTCATATTTTTTCCATTAAGACCTTTAATAGGTCTAGATTTACCTTTTAAATCTAAAAACTGATTCTCACTCCATCCATTATTTTTATCAGTTATGCCGGCATTCTTAAACATAGATATACTATCTGGGCTTGCAACTATTTCCTCTAATAAACCTTCATCCCATTTATTTAAATCTTTTTTCCATTCTAATTCAATTTCTCCATTTTCGTTTCTCGGATATACCTCTTCGTTATCATACTTTCCTTTATTAGAAGGATTATTTGGATCAACATAGATTTTTATACCTACAACTTGTTCTCCGTTACTTGTGGGTGTATATAGTTTTTTCTCATATCTAGCACCAGGTATTTCTTCATTCGCTAAAGCGGATGCAGCGAGTTGTGAAGTAGTTCTTTCAAATTCATTTGAACCTGCCCAGCGATATTTATCATCAAACTCACCAGGTGAAGTTGATTGATAAAGTTGTACTTCAGCTTGTATTTTACCTGCATTACCTTGTAAACCACTTTGAAAAACTTCATATCTATTTATAACCTCTTGTAACCTTTGTTTTTCTTTCATGTCTAGATTTTGACCAGTAGCTAACATTGTTCTCGCCTCGATCGCTCCCATGCCAATTTCATCATTACCCATTAACAACGCTTCAGTTTGTTCTTTAAACTGTTCTGCTAAACCAGGTTCCTTTTTTAGTAGCTCTGTATAAATTTTATTCCTAGATTCATAAGCTTTACTCTGTATGCCATAACCTATTTGTTGAGTTCTTTTTCTGTCAGCATCAGCCTGTTTTCGTTGTTGTTGTCTTCTAGAACCTGCCATCTCCATACCTCTAGCTAGAGACCGGCCTACGTTGGCTGCAGCTTGACCATATAACTCGCCTGATGTATCTTTTATTATTGCTGGATTTCTGTAACTCATGTTTTATTTTATTTATATTATCCCTTTTTAGCCCTAAGATTTAGGTGCTCCTATATAAGCACCTGCAACATCTCCTATAGCTGAAATACCTCCAGAAATAGCTGCAGCTTTAGCTCTATTAGCGTCAGCAATACCTTGTCTAGCTTGACTTTCTTTACCTGATGCCCTGTCTAAATCAGCATTAGTTCTTTCCTCTTGTTCATCAAACATAAACATTTTACCAGCTGCTTCATCACTTTGCAACCTTTGCCCTTCAGACATAGCTAAACCTTGCATTCTTTGTCCTTCAGAAATTGATATACTTTGTAATCTTTGTTGTTCTGACATTTTTGCTTGGTTCAAGTTTTGTTCTCCTTGAGCTCTAGCTTTTGCGTTAGAAGCTTCTTGACTTTCTATACTTGCAGCAACTCCTTTTTTACTTTGCAAAGCGGCTTGTGCTAAAGCAGTGGCTCCACCAGCACTAGCACCTGTGGCTCTTAACGTGTCTAAAGTGTTTGCTAAAGCAATATCAGCTTGTTCAATTTGAATTTCAGCAGCTCCTGTAGCTACTCCTAAACTTGCAAAAGGATTACCTAAACCTCTTGTTGTATCTGATGCTAAACCACTCATGTTTGAAGCTAAACCGCTTAAATCTCTAGATCCTTCATAAGGGTTTATAATTGTTTGTCTAGAAGCTTTAAGAGAAGCTATTTCTCTTCCAGCTATTCCTTTATCTCGCTCTGCGGACTTGCGCTGTTTGTTTGCTTGTGCTGCTCCAATACCGGCTGAAGCCACAGAAGCTACTCCGCCTATTACCGCAGTTGAAACCGCTGCCGCACCTAATGTACCCGCGGCTAAACCAACCGCACCTGCTATTACTGCCATATATTTTGTTTTAAATTATTGCTTTTATCATTTCATGAGAAGGATCTGGATCTATAGTCCAACCTAACTCTTTATGTATTTTTAATAAGCTATTGCTTCTGCTTATTGACATCATAAATTTACTACCAGCTTCTTTAGTCATAGATTCTGCTGTTAGTATTAATTTTTTAATTGCCTCTTGCCTTATATCCCTATTAGTTTTAGGGTTTGATATGATCCAATCTAGCCATACCATTTTAGAATTACTCCAGTATAAAAATCCAGCTACCACATTTTCACCTTCATGCTCTATCATTATACCGCCTGTTCCGTTATCTGGTAACATGTCTCTGACTATTACAGGCCATTTCCATGCTTTCCACCAGTCTGTTAGTATTTCATAATCAGACTCAGTTAATGTTCTTGTATTCATTTAATTTAATTTAATATGATGATTCTACGTAATCTGAAGATACAGAGAATAACTCTTTTTTAGTTGTAGGAAAGTTTATATTTTTTAATTTAAACTTAACTGTAGACCAAAATCCTTTTATACCAGAAATATCATTTCCAAATACAACTTCTCCAAATTGAGCAACTGTATTGGCTGATAAAGGTTGTTGTAAATTTGCAAAAAACTTATTTTCTTTACGTTTAAAATTTAAAGCAAATATATTATTTTCTAAACCACCTAGTGTATTTAAAAAAGCTGTACTAAATGGATTTATAGGTAAACTTTGATCTCCTGAACTACCAATCATAGAGTCTAGTTCCCATCCTAAAACACCTTCATAATTAATTGTTTTAAAGTTTTTAACTAAAGAAGGTTGTGCGTTTAAAATTACAGTAACATCTGAGTCGTTAGTGAAACCATAAAAATTACCATAACCATTGGCAGCAGTTGCAGGTGTATTATGAATGTAAAGTTTTCCTTGAAAAAAGCTATAAAAATTATTTATTAAACTGTCTACAAAAACAGGTCTATAACTAAAGAAACTAGTCCAACCTAAAACACCTTCATCAAAAGATAATGTTTTAACTGGATCATTTCTAAATATTATACTTTCACTACCAGGCACAGGAACAATAATATCACATACAAAAGATGATGGATTACCACTTGATATTACAGACACAACTCTTCCGTACAAAGTAGTTACTACTTGACCTGCAGAAGTATATTTATAAATATTCATTCCAGGTGTTATATCAGTATTTTGAATAGACAATGTCAAAGTAACATTATTACCTATAGGAACAATATCATTTCCATTTTGAGTTACTCTACCAGTGTTGAATGGTCGTTGTAAAGAAATAGTATAATTTTTATTATGAGAATCCCAAGCACCAACTACTTTTTCAACAGCTGCTAATTCATCTCTAAAAAAGTCATGCATACCATAAGACGATATTTCTGTCATACCATCTCTAGATAGCCTTAAAACAGCTCCTCTCTTCCTGTCGGTAAAGTATTTTCTATAACCATATACAGCAAAACTAGATGGGTCTGTAGCTATACCATATTCACCCGCGTAAGCTATAATTTGACCAATAACTAATTGACTTGATGTTATTGAAGCGTTACCTTCTGCAGAGTATATAGCATCTTTATCTATTAACGCTCTACTTACTTTATCTTCTTGAAATATAATTAAATTAGTATCTTCCGCGTATAGTCTTTGTATTGATCCATTTGCTGGATCAGCAGATTTAGTTATGTCTTCGGCTACAGAAAACTGATTAGTATTGTTTACTCCTGTTCTAGAGTTAAATATTCCTGAATATATAAGAGAATTAAACCTATGTTGTTGCAAAGGGTCTTCTTCGTCTAAATATGCTTTAACTCCAAAATCAACTGTTAAATTATTATAACCACCTCTAATTCTTGCTTCCTCAATATACCAATCAGCCATTTCAGAACCAGGGGTTCCAGTAGCAGGATAAGCAGAGGGCACGGTTTGATATGGCGCAACTGGTTGCGGATCTGCTGCTACAACAGTTTGTAGCTTCTTTAACCAAAAGGTGTTGAAATATTTAACTTCTATTGTAGTTGCCATACTTTATTATCACTTATTTTATTATATTATTACTATGTGTTTCCACAAGACTGAGGATATCCGGGTGCTACTACTCCATTTTCTATTTTCATAACCACTCTATAAGGACCATAATTATTTGATGATGATATAGAGTAAAAACCATCAGGGGCAACAACAGTGTCGTTATTAGCTGCTGGAAAAGGTAATGAAGAAAATAAAACCCCTCCTTCAAGAGATGGAGTTCCTTCGTATATTATTGATCCAGCTTGTGGCACCTTAACAATGTAAGAGGTGTCAGCAGGATTTGGAATTAAATCCACTAATAATGAAGGTGAATAATAGAAATAATTTGGATTATAATTATAACCGGCACCAGACACAGGTTGCGCATTAAAAGCTGGACATGTCTGCGCAAGAGTTTCGGTAGGACCTCCTGTAAAACTTTGTGAGCAAGATAAATATTGCCCAGTATGAAAAATTAACGCTGTTCCATCAGATATAGATTCGGCACTATCTAGAGTGAAACTAGTCGGCGTAATAATAGTGTTTATTATAGCAATGGCGGACGCTCCATTTATAACTGGATCTATATAGACTCCATCATTGACTTGAACAGCCCTTGTAGGCGCGGTTACAATACTTAAATTAATGCTTGATAAAGGAGTGGGTGCATTGTTTCTTACTCCTGTAGAGCTAAAAGCAGGGTCAGGATAAGTACAGGCGTAGCCAGGTATGTAATCAGCTTCTACTGTAACATCTAATACTTTAGTTAGTGATAAACTACCAGGTGTAGCAACATTAGTTCCGTTAAAAGCGTCTTCTAGTTTTATTGATAAAGAATTTAAACCAACAACTCCAGAAACAGTAGAATTTTTAGATATAGTTGCACTTCCATTAGCTCCAGCTGTAATACTAAAATAATTATTAGGGTTTGATCCAGGCAAAATACTCCATCTTAATTGTTGAGTTCTACCAGTAACATTTGCTGAACCATTAGTTCCATTAAGAGTTGCTATAACTCCAGTGACTGTATTGCTAACGGTAACAGGGGTTACAAGAAAAGCAGGCGCAATGTTTTGTAAACTTATTACTACTGGTAAAGATGCTTGTGTTCCGTCCGCATTATTAGTTACAGTAAAGGTAAGTGTAACCGTCCTTCCATTGGGGTCAAATAAGTAAGTTTGAAGACTACCTGCAATAGCGTTTGCCTTAATATTATAAACATATGGGTCCCCAACTATTCCACTTCCACTGCTTTGAAATATTTCAAAAGAAACTGAACTATATGCAAATCCATTAGCATCTACAACACTATCTGGATATACTGGAATACTAGTGTCTGGTATATCTATTCCTTGAGAGCTTTGAGGTATTAAACCTACAACAACTTGAGTTGCAGACGGAAGACCTGTATTGACAATAGCTTCTGTATAAAGACTACTGTCATAAGGGTTCCAGCCAACCGCACCAGTATATTCGTTAAGAATTTCTTCATTAAGATCACTAATTAAACCAACGCTAGGAGTTTCCCAGTATATGTCTAGCAATGAGTCTACAGGCTCTGTTTCGTATATAGCTAAAAATGGAACCATGTTAGTGTTTACATCGTTTGTAGATGTAACACCTATGGCGCTTGAGGTTGATAATCTAGTGATTAAAGGATCACTATCTATTTGATATATATTAATTATACCATCAGAAGTAAGATCAAAAAAATCCATATTAGAATCATTAGCTGTAGCTATACTAATAGCTGTGTCAGTGTTTGTTCCAGGATAATATTGTCTATTATTTTTAGGATCACTATCTGCCGCTGGAGTGCTAATAATTAATTTGTTTTCTACTCTAGGAAATAATTGAACAGAACTTCTAAACTGTTGTTGCTGTGGACCTACTTCAATAAGATCTCTAGGAATTTTATTTATATTATCATTTATTAAAACTACGTTAGCTGTTTTCCCATCTTCTCCAGTTGGAAAAGCCGCAAACGTTGATGGCGATAAATAGTTAAGTGTTGCATTTGCAGCAACTACCACGTTTCTATCAACAAAAACTTCAAAATTAACTAGGTTTTGAGCAACACCTATTACTACAGGTAATGGATTTGTAAGACCAGCACCATTCACTGTCATACCTGGTTTTATAAACTCAGCGGGTCCAGTATAAGTAGCACCAGCATATAAAATACTTGTAAAACCGACTCCTCCGTTTGCTAAATTATTATTTGTTGTTATACCATTAAAGGTTTTTTGTTTAGGATAACCATTTAATATACCTGGAAGATAAACATTGTAATAATCTTGCTCCGTTTGTTTTACAACAATTTTATAAGAATACCATCCTACAGGATTTAAATCATAAGCATATCTTATTTGATCTCCTGATCCATTATTTTTAATAGAATAATTTTCTTGACTAATTGGTCCATCACAAGTTACAGTATATTCATTAGCAGCCAATGGGGATGTGAAAGTTAAATCAACAAACTGACCATAAACTATACTACTATTAGTTACAAAAGTATAATTAGCACCGTTCAAACCTGTTACACTTGTAATAAGGCATGGAGTTACAGTAGAGCTTGTTAACCCAGTAACCGCCCAACCTACACCAATGTTTTCATAACCAGCTGGAAGAATATCTGCACGCAGATTTACGTTTGTTCCACCCTGTTGATCGAATCTTGTTGTAGCTACTATAGGTAGATTAGAAGCAATACTAATAACTTTAATATAGTCTTCAAATTGACCTCTTAAGTATGAACCTATAATAGGTCTACTAAAAGGGGTGATTGAATTAAGAAAAGTCATAGTGTTACCTGCAAACGTAGGATTTGCTCCTTTAACATTAAATCCTGAACCAACCTGTAAGCCATATAGCCCAGGTTCTCCACTTGTATTAGTACTAGATGTTATAATACTTGATATTTGTATTTTTAATGAATCACCAAGCCAATCTCTTGTTGGTAAATTAGTGGTAGAAGTGTAAGGATTATATATAGTAGAACCACCATATATAGTTCCATCACTAGAAGATGTACTTACATTTTTTACTCCAGACAAAATTACATCAGTTTGTCTTCCAAATTTATCAGCCAACACAAAACCAACTTGATAATTTCTGTTTTGTTTCACTGAGTGATTAGGAAATTCTGCCCAATTATCATTGTTGATTACAGAACTTTTAGGCCCAACTCCAACTATGTAATTTAATAATTGTGGTGGAGTGTATTTATCTAAAAAGTTTCCATATATAACTCTATTACCTGAGGTTTCTTGAGCTAAAGCTTTTACAGGAACTTTATCATAAACTCTAACGGTTTGAGTTTGAGGCAATGTTCTAAAAGGCTTTCTTGATTGATAGCTGTATTTATAAATATTACTAGTTGTTGTTGAAGTCCAAGGTAGATTTGTTACTGCATTTAATTCATCATAACTAACTGTGTCTATAATCTTTACGACAAGTCCATCTGATTCTTTGTATAATATATCTAAAGATTTAATTTTATAAGATGCTCCAGCTATAGGTTTGACTTGATTTAATACATCTGGAAAAGGAATAAGTAATTCTATGTTTTGAACGCCATTTTCCATAAACTCTAATATTGTGCTTCTATAAGCAGCATCTTCGTCACCTTCTAGAAAATATCCTTTTTGTTTAGGTATAAAAGTAATAGGAGTAAATGGAGCCATTAAAGAATATTCACCATCATCAAATTCAAATCTATAACTTAATCTTATAAATTTACTTTCTAGATACTGTGGATCACCTGGCCAAGTAGTGGCTCCGTCATTAAAATTATAAGTTATTTTTTCACCAGTCATAGTGGTGCTTAAGAAATATATAGTATCTCCTGATGCTAAAACTGGATAACCTGTTGCATCTGTGTTTAATGTTACAGAGGTACTAGTAACACTTTCTACATATCTATAGTTAATAGCTTTAAAATTATTATTACCATAGCTTACCGCTAACATACCTTTTTTAACACCAGACGTGTCCGCAATGCTTAAGACAGCACCAGTAGAGCCTGCGTTAGTAGTTTTTATAATTTTGTTTAATAAATCTATAGGTTGATAAGGATTATATTTAGCAACAGATATATCACTTTCTTTAGTATAATATGTTCCATTAGCTGCTGAATTAAAATTAATTTTTCTAGGTTGATTTCTGTTGTCAGTCCAAAATAATAATTCTTCTATTATACTTACACCAATAATTGGATTGTTTTTGTTAAAATTTAAAAAACTTCCAGATACTAACAAAGTAGTATTAAAAGTACTTACAAATTTATATATATAACAATTAGCAGTTGAAGGAGCTAGTTGTAAATCTCCATCATAATCTGCTAAAAAAACAAAAATACAATTATTACTAGGGCTACTTTTGTATCCAATAACCTCTAATCCTTCTATATTAAAATGAACTGTAGATGAAGCCGCTACATCAACACCTAAGTTAGCCGCAAAAGTAACTCGAGTTTGACTAGCTATTGGAAACCCTTCCCTAACAGATGATACAATACCTATATCTTCTCCATATTTAATTGTTCCAGCTACCATTCCTGGTGCAATTGCTGCTCCAAAATTTTTTGAAAAATCAATATAATTTACAGAAGTCGGAGCAGATGTTTGAGCTGTTACTGTAAAAGGAATATTAAAATCTGTAGAAAGTTTATTTCCTAAAACAGTTTCTAAAGCACCTATATCATCAGCTTCAGATTTACCTACAGATATGTTCTGCGCGTCTCTATACTCACCATTAGGTATTAATCTATCATCCAAGTCTTTATTCATCTTGGATCTTAGAAAACTGTTTTTAATTTCTGCCATGTTTATTATTTAATCCATTTTGATTTACCTCTCATAACTTGAATTATTTGATCAAGTTTAATATTAGATAATCTAATTTTAGCATTTCTTAATTTAGCACTTCTTTCTTGTTTAAATCTTCTTACAATATATTCTTGGACATTGGCACTAGTAGCAACTATAGCATGCACTATGTGTGCGTATAAAGCATCTTCTGCCATTTTAGGTATTCTCATATCTAAATCATAAGCATTACCGTCAGATATATACTCTAGTATAATTATTTGATTTTTTAATTCACTGCTAAAATTAAAAGTACCTTCTGTTTCGTTTATTGTAAACCACCCATTTTTTTGACTTGTTTGTGGTTCGAGTCCATATCTTTGTCCTAATAAAGCATCATATTGACCATTAATTAAAACATTTGCTTCTATGTCTTCTCGTTTAAAAGCTCCACTTATTCTTCTTGGATCGTTACCCGCCCAAGCGGCTTCTGTTTGAGAAGTACCTTGAATATTAGCGTCTTGACTATCTTGCGTTGGCACACCTAAACTATCTTGAACTGGACTAGAAGAAGGATTTGTTGTTAATTCGTTAGCAGGATAAATAGTATGTTGAACACCTAAACCATCGGTCCAAGATAATCTAACATAATTAACATAATCTTGAGGTATAATAATACTTAAAGCGTTGTTTACAGAAAGTTCTTGTGATCTTGTAGATTTTAACGTATCATAACTAAATTCTTGTAAACCTCTTTTTGCATGAAAAATAACATCAGTTCTTTTTACACTAGGTATAATCTTGCCAGCGCCTACATATGCAATTAAAAAGTTATCTATGACATCAGTTAATCTTGTGTATTCATAACTACCATAATTCTGATTAATAACATCTTGGTTTAATTGTATTTTAATATAAGTATTAGCAGCTAAATAAGATGCAATAGTTATAATATTTGCTGTAAGCATTGCCCAAGGTGATGGGGAATTTAGCCTTAAAGCAACTCCCGCAATTAAAGCCGGAATAGCTACAGTAATATTACAAATAAAAGTAGTAGAACTTGTTACCGAAGTTACAGAACCATATGTGATTGTTCCTGTGCTATTTTTAATTAGCATGCCAGGTACAACATTTGTATTAGCAATTAAAATTACAATAGTTTGTGAAGTGCCTAAAGCAACTCCAGCAGCAGGGGCAAGCATTGTAGTAGTAGATACCGCAGCATCAGAAGTTAACTCAGTCCACGTTAAAGCATTTGGACTAGTAAAAATTTTAAAGCTATTTAATAAATAACTATTGTTTGATACGTCTGAACTACCAAAAATTAAAGGAGTGTCAAAAGTAGATGTAATTGTCTGACCTGCACCCGCGGTAGTTATATATTTCTGCTGGGCTCCAGCGTAATATTGTCTGTTAGTTTCGGTTATTAAACCACCATTAGGTATAGACATAATTTATTATCTTTGTTGATTTTGATTTTCTTGAGCAATTTGTGAAGCTGCAATTTGAACTATTTGAGGATCTTTAATTACAACACCAGCGTATAATAAAATCTTTAATATTAATTCTGTTTGTTCAGCCGGATGTAATTCAAAATCAAATGATGTTAATGGATTAAAAACATAAGCATTGTTAGATACTGTAAAATCCCAAACTGGATTCAAAGGTCTTCTCATATAAGAAAGAGTTATACCGCTTGTAATTGACGTTGGATAAACTGTTAATTGATTGTTTTTAAATGTATATATAGGATACGTAACCGTTGGCTGTGTAAGATTTGAACTAAGCATATGATACAAAGATGATGCATCAACTCTTTCAATCTCCTGAGCAGGTAAGGCTCCTGAAGTATAAAATGAACTACCCAATTTGTAGAATTGTTTAGGGTATACATTTACAGTAAGAATTCTGTTTAAAGCTGGTTGAACATAAAAGGTTATTGTTAACCCAGATACGCTATAGTCGGTGGCAGAAACCAAAGTACCACTTGCATAAATTTCTACTACACTATTGTCTACTTGATTTGCTGTAACTGTTTGACCAGCAGCATTAGCACTAATAGTATATACTAAAGGACTAGTGTAAGTTAAAGAAGTATTTGCAGCTATTGTTTGAGCTGAACTTAAGGTAACAAGTTGATCATTTGTAACAAAAGTAATTGTAACGTCTCCAACTATACCTACACCAGTAACTGTCATACCAACCTGTATGCTTGTATTTGCTGTTGCTAAACTTAATTGAGTAGTAGTTGTTGCGTTATTGTTTGTTGTGATTGTTCCTGTATTAGGAAGAGATGTGGTTAGGCTTAACGCGGATAATAACCCAGAATATTGTTGTGGTAAATTAAAAACGTTACTTGAAGATATTGATATAGCGCTTCCGAATTCTTTAAATAAAGATATTTTTTCGTCTAAAGTAGTTACTCTGTCTGAAAAATCAGCATCAGCTTGTGGAATACGTAACTGTTGGTTTAAGCTCTCAAAATATGTTTCAAATATTTCTAGTTGAGCTTGTTCACCTGTTCTATTAAACTCAACAGGTGTCATATAACCTCTCTGTTCTTTATTAAGTATTAATAAAACGGTTTGATATACAGTATTTACGTTTATTGCCATTTTAATATTTTAGTTAATAATGAGGGCCACCTAAGTGACCCTTCACTATATTTATAGTCACATGTTATTGTAACTTTTTCTCAATTGTTTTGAAAACTTCTACGCCTTCGTCAGTCTTGAACCATGCAGCCATTGCTGAATATGGATTTTCGTCAAAAGGAACAGTCATTAATTTTCTATTATTTGATCCCCATAAAAATTCTCGTTGATCTTGTGATAGTTTAATAATGTTTCTTTCAACAGCAACGATAGCAACGTTTCTTAATCCTACGTTTTCGTCGTTAGCTATTGATAAAAAGCTAGCTGGATTCTTTTTAGCCATTCTAATTATATCTCTTCTTAACTCTTTTGAGGTTAAATCTTTGACTGTTGTTCCAAGCTCTACTCTAAGTACTGCTTCAGCGTGATCAATTTCCATTGCTTTGGCAGCATTCATTGCGTCTAATTGTAAATTAATATCTTCTAATTCATCTTTAGCAACTTCATCAGCTTTCCATTCAGTATATACAGCTCCATTTCTAGGATGATATAATGAAAGTAATTTTTGTAAGTTTTGTTTTTCTTTAGGTACGGCCAAAACACCGTCTTCAAATATAATGTGACCTAGTATGGCTTCACCCTTTTGTTCATCAACAAACGGTGAATTCATGTTAGTCGCATATCTTAATTCTCTTTGTTCTCCTTTACTTTCGTCAAACCATAATAAGTTATGGCGTCTGGAGTTTTTTGAACCTAAAGTATATGTTAATGGCTCTGCACCATTTAATAGAAAATATCTTCTATCTTTTATCTCCCATTTAGGGGCTTGTATTTCTTTTGTCTTTGACATAATATAATATAATATAATTAGTAAAAATAAAGAGTATCCCTGCCAATAAGACAGGGATAAACTTTAAAGCAATCTTAGTTTTGGAATAATACGAAATTATTCGCAGCTTGAGTAACTAAACATCTTTCAGACAACCAGTTAACTTGCATAGCATCTAATGCAGTAGTGTAAGCACCACCTGCAGATCCCGTGATCCAGTTTTTGTATCGTCTGTCTTCTGTTTGAGAAGCTCTATATCTAACGTGCAAGAATGGTCTTCTTATGTTAGTACCAAGTTGTTGGTCATACACAGTTGAAGTTCCAGCAGGTATTAATACACCTTCAATATTACTTACGGCAACAGCACCTCTTGTAGAAGCATCGTTTAAGTATTTCCAGCTAGTTTTGTAGAAGTCATAAGAACCTCTTCTGAAACCAGAAAAACCTAGATTAAGAGCCATATCTTCAGAGTTTTCAAATAAACCATAAGCAGTACCTCCAGCTTGTCCAGCAGAGATTTGCCCTAGCATATCATCAAAGTCTAAATCAAGACCTCTATTTAAGAAAAGCATGTTTTCTTCGATAGCTCCTTGAGTGTCAAGATTCTTAAGTACTTGATCAAAATCAGAAATACCAGTACCTCCAGAAAAACCAGACATAATGTTACCTCTTTGTTGAATAGCAGCAAAAAGACCTTGAGTACCATGTGCAACAGCAGCACCACCAGCGGCAGTAAATCCTGGTACACCAACAGAACTGTTAGCAAAATTAACTCCTGCAGCAGCAGCAGCTAGTTCACCTTCAACCATAGCCATTTCTAGGTAGTCATCAAATCTTAGTCTTGTTTCAGACTCAGACTTTAGATACCATAAGTATCCTGACGTACCATCTTCAGTGGCAACATCTACCCAACCGATTTGAGCCATATCAGAACCGTTTATTTGAAACGAATCTTTTATGATAATTGGTTGATTAGCGAATTGCGTGAAAGAAGGTTGGATTGATTTAACAGATCCAGCAGCAGGAGCAGCGCCTTGAGCAGTAGCTCCAACAGTACCTTTTGCAAATACAGAACCGTATACAAACATTTTCAAGTTAGTTGCTTGAGGAGCAGCAGCTTGATTTCCTAGTGCATCCCAGTTAGCAGCTTGAAAAGGGTAACATGTAATTTGAGCTAAAGGACCAGCAATTTGTTGGCTAATACCTACAACACCTTTTACTGTAACTCCAGTAGCTGGATTCATTATTACAATAGTATCATTTGCAAAAATTGCATTTTGAACTGTAGCTGTTATTGGAAAAGTAAATACAACTCCAGCGGCTCCAGCAGCAGCAACTAACGTTACACTGTTGTAAGCTACGTGCAGTCTATTTTGCTCTGACCATATAACTTGATCAGATGTCATTGGCATTTCAGCGCCAACCATACGTAAGAAACCGTTTAAAGTTCTGTTTCCGTATCTTTCTACCTCAGATTCATATACTTCAGGTAGGTATTGCTGTACAAAGTCATTTGCACCAGCGTTAAATGCTAGATAGTTATTAGCTAGCAATAATTGTTGTTGAGAAGGTATAATACTTCCAAACACAGGAGAAATTTGTCCCATAATAATTAATTGTTTTTAGTTTTAGTTAAATTTTCTTGTTTTTATCTTCAATTTAGAAGAATCAAGTCCACTGATAGCTTTAACTTTTAATCCACCAACAAATACTTCGGAGTTAGGAGTAGCCCTAATATCTTCTGATAAGTTTTTAGATTTTGCAACAATATTTTTAGTAGCGTCGGATTTACCTTGCTCATAAAAATGCTTAGCAATTGAGTCAATATTATCAGCAGCATACATAGCTTTATGATAACCTTTAACATCTTTAACGTTTCCTTTTTCATCTAAGAACTTCTTAATTATATTAGAAACATTTGATTGTTTAGTTGCAACCTCATTAGGATCTTTAACTCCATATCTAAATTTCTTTTCTCCTAAATCGATATCAAAACCTTTGAAATCTGTAGAAAAATAATCTTTAGTTTGAGTTTTAAAATTCTCATGTAGTTGCTTAGCAGTATCTTGCTCTTCATTATAGCGGTTGAAAAAATCCATAGCTTTTTGTTGGTCTTGTGTCGTACCAGGTCTCAACTTGATTTCCTCGTAATATTGACTTTTTAAACCTTCTAAATGCTTGCGGGCCTTCGCAACCTCTTCTTTATAGGCGAGTTTCGCTTTTCTTACGTCTCGCTCTTCATCAACTTCTTCATCATACGAAAAATTATCTTCAATCATGAAATTAATTTCGCTTGAATCTAAGTGTGATTTAGTATTTCTATAATACTCTTTTAATAGAGCATCATTATCTACATTAGAATAGTCAGCGTTTAATCTAACATAGTCATCTAATGTTCCACCTGTTTCTTTCATAAAGTTTATAACTTTCTCTATGTTTTCAGGTAATTGAGCTACTTCTCTTATTTCTTCTTGAGTAGGAGTAATAAGTTTTTGCTCTATTTTTTCACCTATTTCTTCTATTTGCTCTTCAACAATTTCTTTAATAGGTTTTACTTCTTTTTCTTTAATTTCAGAAACCGGGCTGGACTCTGGTACTGGTTCGTCCACTTTAGGGCTATCTCCGGTTTGTTCGCCCACAACCACTTTCTCTGTTTTTCCGACTGGAATGGCATTTGTTTCTGTTTTAAGTTCTTCTGTTTTTTTAGATAAATCGACTTTAATAATGTTGTTGTCTTTTTTGTCTAATTGTTTTGGCTTTTTAGATTTAATCTTAAAAGACCCTTCTTGTTTTACTTCTGTTGACATAATATAATATAATATAAATTAATAATAAGTTTAGTTCATAAATTGATCTAAACCAAACCCGTCTAGGTTATCATTACCTGCGGATTCAAAATCGGTGGGTAAACCATCGTTTTGTCTTTGACTAATCATTTCTGATTGTTGTGTCGCTTGTAGTTTTGTTCTTTTATCTTTACGATCTTCAATGAATTTTTCTTTTTCTCCTACGCCAGCACTTGTTTGTTTAGCTAACTGAAGATCATATTGAAATTGTTCAGCCATAATTTGTTTTTTAATCAAAGCTTCTTGTTCCATCCTCTGTATTTCAAACTGAGACTTTGCTTGTTCAATTTGTATTTCTGTTTGAGCTAAAGCTTGTTGTTTTTCAACTTCATTCATAGCCGCTTGCTCTGCCGCTTTAGCATTTGCTTCACCTTGAGCAGCGATCATTGCTTTTTGATTTGCTTGATCTTGCTCTTGTTTCTGCTTTCTCTTAAGTTTAAGCATTTGATTAGCTAACTTAATATTTTTTATTTGACGTATATCTATTGCGTCTTCTAAGTCAATACCTTGAGTTTGCAATGCTACTTGTATATTTTGTTCTAATTGAGCTTGCTCTTCATCATCAGGCTCTAATTCTAAAAATATACCAAAATCATGAAGATTTAAGTTTTGTATTTCTTTTAAAGTTTCTACATTATAAACAGAGATACTTTCTTTTAAAGAATCTGCTGTTAAAGGAAAATCTAAAGCGTCGGCAACTCTTAATGAAATGTTTTCACATGTTCGAAGTGTTAAATATAAACCCGCATCTAATATATGTTTTGTAGCTATGTTTGAAGCGTTAGCAGCCATTTTTTGTAACCCAACTAAAGAATCTTTATCTGGTTGACTACCATCTCTAGCTTCGTTCAAACCGGTAACATCTCTTATCATCTGTAAGTAGTATTGATAAGTCTGTATTAAAGCTTGTATCTTTGCGTTACCACTAGATGATTGTAATTCTTGTATTGGTACTTTACCTCTATTAGGATCACCATCTTGTGTTAAGCTTCTACCAACAATACTACCAGTTTGGAAATACATGTTCAAAGCTTCTTGTGGATTATAATTAGTGCCATTACCTAAATCAACCTCAGCTAAACCATCAACATCAACGAATACACCATCTGGAACCATACGTTGAATTACTTGTTGTAATTTTAACGATGTTAATTGTATCATATCAGCAAAACTAGTAATACGACTTACTAAAGATTCTATACGACCTTGATATAAGTTAGGTGCGCACATGTTGTAATTCATGTTAACCTTAGTAGTGTCAGCGGTGGGTCTAGTCATATTCTTAGCTAGTTTCCACTCTAGCATTTGTGGAACACCCATAACTTTAGCTCCGCTAAATAATACCTCTATGCTTCTTGAAACTCTATTAAAATTATCACTTTCTGGTGGATTAAAAGTATCTGGCTTTTGTAATGTTTTTTCTAAACCTTGATCTGTTCTTTTTATTTTAAAAACTTGATCAATAAACGTTTTATATTCAAAAAATAATACTTGAACTAAATCATTGTCATAATTAGGATTAGCTATATAACCATCACGACCAGGATATCTAACCATTTGCTCCATTTCTTCATCTGTAAGATATGGAAATCTTTTTTTGATTTCAGCTAAAGTCATAGACTTTATTTCACCTACATAATAAACATCTTCAAAATTAGGATCATTAGTATATGAATAAACTAAATTAGCTGGATCTACGTAATCTACTACAACACCATTAGATTTATTAAACGAAGTTTTAACAGCTCCTATACCTATAGTTGTTATATCCTCAATAACTCTTTTTTTAGTTAAAAAGTATTTATTATTAGCCAATACAGTATTAATAACTTCTTCTTCTGCTATTTCAATAGACTGCTTATAACTCAATTGCATGTGAAGCTCTAATTCTTCTTTTGTTCTAGGTAGGTCTGCAGGTGGTATATTAGAACTAGCAAAGTTTTGCCCAGTTGTTTGTTTTGCTTTTTCTATTAAATCCTGAGAATACATATCCTTTACAATATTCGATGCATATTCAGTTCTTAATTTTAATGATTGCGGATCTTGTGAATAAGCTTTTATATCATAATCCTTAGAAGCTATACCATTAACAACTATATCTACAAACTTAGGTATAATAGGTACTGGTTTCCAATCTAAATTTAAATAAGACAAATCACCATTAATAGATAATTCATCTTTATATTTTTGAACACTCTGTTCTCCTCTAGCATATAATCTAAGATTATGAAACTGCTGATAACCTGTATTCCATCTACTTCCATTTACTCTTCCTCCTCTAAACCATTCGTATTCAATAGCTTGCCCAACCAACAAACCATATTCTTCAGTTTTCTTTTCCCCTTCAGATACCATCTGACTTGGAAACGCACTATTGATACCAGTGTTTAATTTCATCTATTAATTATTTTTGATTCATTGCCTCTATTGTCATACTTTGAAAAACTTAAATTCAAAGGTTCTTTCACTGTTTCGGCAACGGGTCTATATTTATTTTTATTACAAGCCATGATTGCAAGTCCCGAACTAATCGAAGCATCATGCTTAGTTCTATCATTTATATTAAAAGCTGCCCAATCTTCAAGTGTTCTTTGAAAATACATTGTCCCATATTGTTCGTTATTGTAACCTACGAACATTTCTATATACGCTTCAATAGCTGCTGCATGAGCTTGCTTAACATCTTGACTAGAATTTGGAATACCACCTATTTCTTTTTCTGTCACAGATAGTTTGTACATAGTCTTATCTGGTCTATTCATTGCAAAACCTCTATAACCTCTTCTTTTAAAATGATATAATAGTCTTGGTTTATTGTTCTCCGCAAGTATTGGCATGCCATAAAATACACAAGCCATTAATACATCTTCAAAAAATATTTCAGCAGTTGGAGGTCTTGATATATATTCTAAAAAAAATAAATTAGGTGGAGCATTTTCCATACTAAATTTTGTTAAACCATGAAGCGATCCTTTAGATCCTCTTCCGTCCACTGTTCCAGATATATCATATGAATCACAACCAAAAGCTCCCATGTGTTCATTACCAGGAAATTTATTTCCATTTTTTATTATTATTCTATTTTGTTGAGATTTGTCAGGAACCCAAGAGACCATAAATCTACCTTGTTTACTAGGAACAAATCTAACGCTTGTATCTTTAATCCCATCTTCCCATTGAAAATTACCCTGAGTAACAACCCCTGAATGTCTTAAGTCTTCATTATAATCTATTTGTTCGTAAATCTTAGTTAGATTAAATAAAGATTGTTTTGTTTCATCTCTGAACGCATGTTTCTCTGTGCGTGGAAATTGTCGATATAATTCATTAAGTCCATCAGAGTCTTCCTTAAGACCCTCTACTTCATTCTCCCAGTGTTCAATGACGCCAATTTCAATCTCTTGGTCATCAACTCCATAAGTTTTGGATTTTGGAGTTTCAAAGACAGGGTATCCATAAGAATCAATGTATCCTTCGTAGTTCCATTCCATAGGTATGAACAAGCTATATAATCCTGAGCGAGTCTGTCCATTGC